>Ga0207416_1000033_pt1 | contig 264948 bp, 264 predicted proteins | sample PaiPotPPM11metaG_FD_184107 | JGI IMG/M metagenome (GOLD analysis project Ga0207416, IMG submission 184107) | Iron sulfur acid spring bacterial and archeal communities from Banff, Canada, to study Microbial Dark Matter (Phase II) - Paint Pots PPM... ... | reverse complement strand
CTTTATCGGGAAATCAAACGTACGGCTTACCAGCCAAAACGCGACGAGGTCAAACGGCGACCGTCGGCAGTTCCCCCCAAAGTCAACGCGACAGGGGGCGTCGGAGCCAGAACGGCCACCAACATAAGTATAAAGGGGCCCAAGAATTATAACGCGGCGCCGTTTGGGACCATCACTGAAAGTGGCCCGCATGGTTCTATCCATCACCATGACGGGCGCATTGACGCGACGTCTGCCGGCGCACCACGCAAGATCGTCAAGCCACCTTTAAGGCCGCCTCGTGCAGGTCGTGACGCTATTTTGGATGCTTCCCTTACTGTCAAAGAACTGGGTTGACGAGCGAAGCACGTCTCCGGTCCGCGACACTTGGTTGTCAAAGCGTTTGCGTCCCTGATTGTCGAGTGCCGGCCACATCTGCGTCCATGTCCCATTGTCCGGGTCGTCGGACGTCGTCTGCGCGACGTTGGAGGCGCCGGAATCGAAGATCGTCACCAAGACGTATGCCTTCAACGAATGCCTCCAACGCTCGTACGAAGTAGCGGGGTTCTCGCCGGTCTCGCATGCAACAAACCAGTTGCCCTGCTCACTCTCCGTGAACGAAAGCAGCGTTCTCGAAGCCGGAACGGAGACGCAATGCCAAGTGCCGAGGTCGGAGCGGAGCTTGCTCTGCTGAGCGAGATCGAACGGCGTGTAGCCAGGCGGGCTTGCCTGCGCCACCGCGGCCGCCACCAAGGATCCAAACAACGCGGCAGTAAGGACGAGACGCGTCACAATTCCGAGACCCGCAGCGCCTCTAGCCATAGGAGTGGAACGAGGAGAAACCTTTGATGAAAGCACTGCTGACCCTCACTTTCTTGGCGAGTTTTTGTGCCCTCGCTGCCGTTGCCCGCGCCGACGAGGGGCCGACGTATACGGGGCCGCTCACGCCGGCCGAAGCACAGTTTGTCCAGTCGGTGCAGCGCGATCTTACTTTACGCTTTCCGAATGTAAGCGATGCCGAGAAAGCCGGTTATGTGCGATACACCGGCGTCGACGATACGGGCGCGATCAGCTATGCCAACGAGCAGTGGTCATCCGATCCGAGACATCCCAGCCAGTTGTGGTACGACACGAGTGGAAATCTGCTCGGAGCCGACTTCTCGGTGACGCGTCCCTACCAGGAGCCTCGTCCACAGCTTTGGGGAATCAATCCCGGGCGGTGGTATGAGTTCAACGGACACGTTCACTACGTCATCAAAGATCCGCAGACCGGCAAGATGGTCTACGACCAGTACGTCTGGAACAGCGACTTTGTCAAAGCCGGCGGTAATCTCTCGAAGCCCTCGGGCGAAACCGTTGCCAAGCTGGGGCGAGTGCCGAGCGCCGATTACGTTGCGACGATCTTCGAGTTTCCAACGGTCTGGGACCTCATCGTCTGGGTGAAGCCGCATCCGTCGGGTCCGTTCCACTGGTGACTAGCGCGTAACCCCTTCGCGTGAAAGCATCTCCTGATAAATCTCCTCGACGCGGTCGATCGTGTCGATCTCGGCCGGCGGCTTGTCGTCACGAACGCGGACGATGCGCGGAAAGCGCAGGGCGAATCCTGACTCGTGCAGCTCGCTCGGCGCGATGATGTCGAAGGCGACTTCCAGCACGATCGACGGTTCGACCGCGATCGCGTAGCCGCGACGACCCGTCTGATGCGATAAGAACCACTGCGTAAGATCGGCGATCTCGGCGTCGGTCAGTCCGGAGTATGCCTTGCCGATTGTCAGCAGCTCGCCGTTGCGCCCAAGCACCGCAAACGTGTAGTCGGAAAGGACTTTGGCGCGCTTTCCGTGTCCCCATTCGACGGCCACGACGACGACGTCGAGCGTCGACAGCTCGCGTTTCAGTTTGAGCCACCACTTTCCGCGGCGTCCGGGATGGTAGGGTGAATCGGTGCGCTTGAGCATGATGCCTTCGTGTCCGGCGGTGCGCGCGGCGTCAAACTGTTCGGCAACTTCCTCGGGCGGGGGCGGATCGCCCAAACGAACGAACCGAGCGATGCGTACGTGGCCCGATGCCGGCACCGCTTCGGCGAGCCGTTCGCGCCGAGCGACCAGCGGCTCATCGATCAAGAACGCTTCGTCGCGCGCCAGCATGTCGAAAGCGACAAACGTCACCGGGACTTCGCGGAGGAGATCGGAATAGACAACCTTGCGCTGCAGCCGCGCCTGCAGATAGCGGAAGGGCAGCACCTGGTCGCCCCGCTGGGCGACGATCTCTCCATCGAGCATGAGATCGCCATCTAGCGCGGCGATTTCTGCGGCGATCTCCGGATACGAATGGGTTACTTCGTTGAGCGTGCGGGAGAAGATCCGCACGCGTCCATCGGTCTTGTGTACTTGAGCCCGAATGCCGTCGAACTTCTCTTCGGCAATCCATGCGCCGCTGCGCAGGTCCTTGTACGTCGAACCGTATGGAATCGGCGTCGCGAGCATGAACCCGATTGGCGTTCCATAACGCACGCGAAGCTCGGATAAACTTCGCTTACGAGCGGCGATCGCGACCGCGCCTACGTCGCCGGACGCCATGATCGCACGGCGCACATCCGCCGGCGAGGCTTCGAATGCTGCGGCGATGCCGTCGGCGATCAGGCCCTCGCGCAGGCCGATTCGCAGGTCGCCGGTCATGATCTTGATCACGTACGTTGCTTCAACGGGATCGCTGCATGCGCGAAGGATGCGTTCGCAAAGTCCTTCGCGCGTGCGCCCCGCGGCTTTGCCCACCGCATCGGCGATCGCTTCGAAAAGCGCCGCGAGCGTCGAAAGCGTCAGCTTTTCAGCGAACAACCCCGGATCGGCCAATGGCCGAATCAGCGGGCCAAGCGCAGCGCCGAGGTCGCCGTGTTCGCGATAGGCGGCGCTCAGAGCACCTTCACCGATGTTCCAGGCCGCCTTCGCAGCTTCAACGATCGTTCGCCACCCGATCCCCAAACTGCGGTTGTCGCGCGCCGGGAAAGGATTGCCGGTGAAGAAGCGCGCCGCCGGCGCGAGATCTGCATCCTCGAGCGAACGGAGATACTCCGCCAGTAGGGCGATCTTTTCGAGCTTTCCCGCGCGCGCCGCAATGGCGGCGCACGTTTGGCCGAAACGAATTATGGCAGATCGATGCGGTACAGCGGAAGTCCGCCGTACCACAAGCGTTGCATCCTTCCGCCGGCAGGCATATCGAAGCGAATGACGCTGCTGCCCAGCGCGAAGGAGCCCTCAGGTCGCGGCTCGACCGGCGTGCCGTCCAGCGTCAAGTGCCCTTTGAGTTCGAAGACGCGCGTTGCCGAGGTCGTTCCAAACTGTTCATCACTGTCGTACCGGCCGAGCAGGGCGTTCCAGCTTCGCGGATACGTAAACGTGCGCGCGCCCGCGTAAGCGCCGTTTGCGAACCACTGCGGTCCCGAAACGACCTGGTCGACCCTTCCCGCGCGATTGCGCACAAACGTCAGACCGTAGATCGCAAAACGCGGGTCGTCCATCCAGAATGTCCCTTCGCCTCGCCGGTAGAGCATATGGGCGCCGTCTGCTGATTGGAGCAATAGATGCGCGTTCTGCGCAGTGAACCGCAGCTGGCTTCCGTCAGCTGCGGAATAGGTTCCGGCATAGTCGCCGGCATTCGCGATCGCGCTGCGATCGACCGCCGGCGGAAGCGGCGGCAGAGGCTGTCCCGCGCCCTGCGCTTGCAGCACCTTAATCGCATAGAGCACGATGGCGCATGGATGCAGCGGCGCCTCGATCAGATTCGACATCGCGATCACGCCGAAACCGCGCGTGACGTCGTTCTCCATGCATGCCGTGTAGCCTGCGCCGGTGCGGGAGCGATCGATGAAGCCGCAAAAGCTGCGGCCGCACACAGAAGCGCCGCGGCGCGCTTACAAGAGCGCCAGCTGCGCATGCTCCTCCAAGTATTCGGCGTCAATGCCGAGCCGGCGCAGCCGCGCGGCGAAATCGCGCCACCCGTGATTGAGCCAAACCTTTTTGGGCTGGGCCAGTTCGACGTAGCGCAGAAGCGCCGGGTAATCAGCGTGATCCGAAAGCGCAAAGCCGCGATCGGCGCCGTAGCGAAAGAGAGCGCCGCGGTCGAGCGTCCAGCCGGTGAGGATCGCGGTACGCACCCGTTTGCCGCGAAGCGCCTTTGGGAGAGACCGTCCGGACGGCGGCCATACGAGCGCGCGATCCGATGCAAAATTCGCTGGATCGTAGCGTTCGTATTGCGGCAGCTCTACGCCGCAGCTTTCGTAGACTTTGCAAAGCGTGTCGATGGCTTCGTGAACGCAGAGCGGTATGCCGCCGTTGCCGAGAATCGCAAGCGCTTCTTGCGCTTTGCCGAGCGAGTACGCGTAAAAGATCGGAACCGCTTCATCCTCGAGCGTTTCGCGTGCGAACGCGATCATTTGCCCTGCGACTTCCGCCCGCGGCGGAAACGTGTACTGCGGACGGCCGTACGTGCACTCCATCAACACGACGTCGCAGCGCTTGACCTCGGGCGGTTCGGCAGTCAACGAAGATTCCAGCTTGAAGTCTCCCGTGTAAACGAAGCGCCCCATCGCCGATTCGATCATCAGCTGCGAGCTGCCCAGCACGTGCCCCGCGGAGAAGAGCGTGATCACGTGCTCGCTATAGCGCCACGGTTCGTTGTACCGATGTTCCTCGAACGCGGCGGGCGGCTTCGGCGGCTCCGGCAATCCAAAAAGCGAGAGCTTTGCGTGCTGCTGCGCGCGGCGGGCGAAACGGGCTTGGCAGATGCGTGCGGTGTTCGGCGTCGCGACGATCGTTGCGTGCTCGCGCGCGTGATCCGAATGGCCGTGTGAAACGTAGCAGCGCGGCCGCGGCTGCATCGAGTCGATCCACAGGTCGATCGCCTCGACGTAGAGCGCTTTTCCGGAGAGCGAGAACACGTTCAAAGACCGTTCGGCCGCCTCGCGCGCGCAGCCTTTTGTGAAAGCGAACGGTTATAGCGCCTATGGCACGCATCTACGACAACCTCGCGGACACGTTCGGCAACACGCCGCTGGTCAAGCTCGCGCGCATCGGGAAAGGCGTCCCCGCAACGATTTTGGTGAAGATGGAATCGTTCAATCCCGCCGGTTCGGTGAAGGATCGGATCGGCGTTTCGATGATCGAATCTGCTGAGCGAGACGGAAGACTACGCCCGGATTCGCTGATCCTCGAACCGACCAGTGGCAATACCGGCATCGCGCTGGCTTTCGTCGCCGCCGCCAAAGGCTACGCCGTGATGCTTGTCATGCCCGACACGATGACGGTCGAGCGGCGAAATCTACTCAAGGCGTACGGTGCGCAAGTCATACTGACACCCGGGGCCGACGGCATGAAAGGCGCGATCGCGAAAGCCGAAGCGATCCGCGCATCCAACCCGGCGAAGTATTTCGTTCCCCAGCAGTTCGAGAATCCGGCCAATCCCGAGATTCATCGCCGCACCACCGCCGAAGAAGTCTGGCGCGACACCGATGGCATGGTGGACGTTTTTGTCGCAGCCGTTGGAACGGGCGGAACGATTACCGGCGTCGGTGAGGTGCTGCGCGAGCGTAAGCCTGCCGTGCAGGTCATCGCTGTTGAGCCGGAGAGCTCGCCGGTCCTTTCGGGCGGCGCGGCCGGCGCGCATAAGATTCAAGGGACCGGCGCGGGGTTCGTGCCTGCCATTCTCAATCGCGACGCATATCAGGAAGTGATCCGGGTGAGCGATGCGGACGCAATTGCCATGGCGCGCCGAGCCGCCCGGGAAGAAGGCATGCTGGTCGGCATTTCGACCGGCGCCAACATTTGGGCCGCCTTGCAAGTCGCTGCGCGCCCGGAGTCGAAAGGGAAGATGATCGTCACGGTCGGGTGCGATACGGGCGAACGGTATTTGTCGAACCCGGTCTTTTCTGAACAGGAAGCCAATATTGTCGAACCTGCCCTCGCCTAGCGTTGCACGGGTCGTTTCGGGCGAACCCCTCATCGGAATAACGCGCGGCGACATCGTCGAATCCGCGCATACCGTCGTTGCCTGCGCCATCAGTGCGGCGGGCGACGCGATTTTTTCCATGGGCGACGTCGACGTTCCGATCTATCTGCGATCCACCGCGAAGCCATTCATCGCGGCCGGCGTCATCGCGGCGGGTGCGCGAGAGCGCTTCGGATTGACGGCGCAAGAGATTGCCGTCATGGCGGCCTCGCACTCGGGGCAGCCGTTTCATCTTGCGGCCGTGCGTTCGATTCTAAACAAGATCGATCTGCCGGGAAGCGCACTGCAATGCGGCACGCACGCCCCCTACAACGCCGCAGCTGCGGCAGCACTTCAGAAAGACGGCGCAGTGCCGACGGCGCTCCACAACAACTGCTCGGGAAAGCATGCCGGCATCCTTGCGCTCTGCCGCATTTTGGGATCGGATCCGGCGACGTACCTGGAGCCGTCGAATGCGGCGCAGCAGCACATCCTCGCTTTTTGCGCGCGCATCTCCGATGAGCGATCGGAAACCTTTCCAATCGGCGTCGACGGTTGCGGCATTCCGGTGTACGCCACGCCGTTGCGTAACGCCGCGCTCTCCTTCATGCGGTTGGCGACGCTGCACGGGATCGATCGTGCGGATGCGGCCGCTTTGCGCATCGTGCGCGATGCGATGATCGCGTTTCCGGAATATGTTTCAGGAACGGGCGAGTTCGATACGCGTTTGATGCAAACGGCATCGGGCGCGATCGCATGCAAAGGAGGCGCTGAAGGCGTCCATGGAACAGCCGCGATCGATGCAGGGATCGGTTTGGTGTGCAAAGTCGTGGACGGGGCGTCGCGCGCTCGAGCGCCGTCCGTCTTGACGATCCTGCGCCGTTTGCAGGTCCTCTCGCAGCGGCAGCTCGACCAACTCGACGATCTCGAACATCCCGTGATCTACAACCGGGCCGGCCGCGCGGTCGGCACGACGGTGTCCCTTGTCTGACTACTTAGGGCTGGTCCGCGACCGGGTCGTCGTTTTCGACGGTGCAATGGGCACGCAGCTCATGGACCTGGAGCTGAGCGACGAAGACTTCGGCGGCAAGCAGTATCATGGGTGCAACGAAGCGCTGGTTCTCACGCGCCCGCAGACGATTGGACGCATCCACGAGAGCTATCTCGACGCGGGCGCGGACGTCATTGAGACGGACACCTTTACCGCCTCACGGCTGAAGCTCGATGAGTACGGCCTTGGCGAGCGCGTTGTCGAAATCAATCACGACGCAGCGAGGATCGCGCGCGCCGCATGCGACAAGTATGCGACCCCGCAGCGCCCGAGATTCGTCGCCGGCTCCATGGGGCCGACGGGCATGCTGGTCTCTTCATCCGATCCGGCTCTCTCTGCGATCACGTTTGAAGAGCTGGCCGTCATCTACGGCGAGCAGGCGCGGCACTTGATTGAGGGTGGCGTCGATCTGCTCTTGCTCGAGACGATGCAGGACTTGCTCGAACTCAAAGCGGCGATCGCCGGCATCGAGCGCGCATTCACCCAAGGCGTTCGTCGCGTCCCCATACAGGCGCAGCCGACGCTGATTACCGAAGGCCGTATGCTCCTGGGCACCGACATACGCGCGATCTGTGCGACGCTGCAAGCGCTGCCGGTTGACGTGATCGGGCTGAACTGCTCGACGGGGCCTGCCCAAATGCGCGATCCCATTCGCTATTTGACCGAAGCGTCGGACCGGTTCATCAGCGTCATCCCCAATGCCGGATTGCCGATCATGGGACCAAAAGGCGAAACGATCTACCCTGAAACGCCCGACGAGCTGGCCGGCGAGCTGGCGAGTTTCGTTCGTGAATTCGGCGTCAACGTCGTCGGCGGGTGCTGCGGAACGACGCCCGCACATATCACCGCGCTTCGGTCTGCGCTCGGCGATGCCACGGGGCGCGCGCCGACGCCCAAACCGCATCAATTCGTCGCCTCCGCGATGACTGCGGTTGCGCTAGAACAAGAACCTCGCCCGCTGCTGGTCGGCGAACGGATCAACGCGCAGGGATCGCGCAAGCTCAAACGACTCTTGCTCGAAGACCGCTACGACGACATTGCGCTCGTTGCGCGCGAGCAGGTCGAGGGCGGCGCGCATGCTCTTGACATCTGTTGCGCGCTCACGGAGCGCACCGATGAAGAAGAGCAGATGCGCTTGGTGGTCCGCAAGCTTGCGCAGTCCACGGAATCGCCGCTGATGATCGACTCGACCGAGCCGCGCGTTCTGCGTGCCGCGCTCGAGAGCTATCCCGGACGCGCCATTCTCAACTCCGTGCATCTGGAGAGCGGGCGCGCCAAGATCGACTCCGTTCTTCCGATCGCCAAGGAGCACGGCGCGGCGATCGTCGCCCTGACGATCGACGAATCCGGCATGGCGAAGACCGCACAGCTCAAGGTCGAGGTCGCGCAGCGCATCCACGACATCGTGGTGGGCGAGTACGGCGTGCCTCCGGGCGCGCTGATCTTCGACGATCTCACCTTTACGCTCGCGACCGGCGATGAGGAATACGTCAACTCAGCCGTTGAAACGATCGGCGGCATTCGAGCGATCAAGGCCACGATGCCCGGCGTGCTGACTTCGCTGGGCGTCAGCAACGTTTCGTTCGGTCTGAAACCGCACGCCCGCGCCGCGCTCAACTCCGTCTTCCTGCATCACTGCGTCGAAGCCGGCCTCGATTTGGCTCTGGTGAACCCCAAAGAGATTACACCCTATGCCGAACTCGATGGGACGGAACGGGCCTTGTGCGACGATCTCGTCTTCAACCGTCGCCCCGATGCTTTGCAGCGCATGATCGAGCACTATGAAAACACTTCCGCCGGAGCTGGGTCGGCCGCGCAAAGCAAGGACGACGATACCGATGCTCCTGCCGAGCTGCGGATCCACAACGCAATTCTGCGCCGGCGCAAAGACGGAATCGAGGCGAAGATCGACGAGGCGCTCGCGGCGCGCGATCCCGTCGCAGTGCTCAACGAGATCTTGCTGCCGGCAATGAAAGAGGTCGGCGACAAATTCGGCGCCGGTGAACTGATTCTGCCCTTCGTGCTTCAGTCAGCCGAAGTGATGAAGAAGGCCGTCGCACATCTGGAGCAGTTTCTCGAGAAGAAAGAGGGCGCGACCAAAGGGAAAGTCGTGCTCGCCACGGTGTTCGGCGACGTTCACGACATCGGAAAGAATCTCGTTAACACGATCCTAACCAATAACGGCTACACCGTTTTCGATCTCGGCAAGCAAGTGCCGATGAACACGATTCTGGAAAAGGCCGCAGAAGTTGAAGCCGACGCGATTGGGCTTTCGGCTCTGCTCGTTTCGACCAGCAAACAGATGCCGGTCTGCGTGCAGGAGCAAACGGCGCGCGGCCTCGCGTTTCCCGTCATCGTCGGCGGCGCAGCGATCAACCGCGATTTCGGCCGCCGCATCGCGCTGGTCGACGGAAACCGTTTCTTCGAGCCTGGACTCTTTTACGCCAAAGATGCGTTCGAAGGGCTGCACGTCATGGAAACGCTTACAGGCGATCCGGAGCGGCGGCAGCGGTTCCTTGAAACGATCAAGGACGAAGCGTTCGCGTTGCGTGACTCGCAGCGCCGTCCCGCCGCCGCCTCGAACGGCGAAGCGCGCGTTTCGGCCGTGAAGTCGGAGATCGTTGAAGTCCCGAAACCGCCGTTTTGGGGAACCCGCGCGATGGATAGAATTGATCCGGAGCTGCTGTGGTCGTGCTTCGATCTGCGCAGCCTCTATCGGCTTTCGTGGGGAGCCTCGGGAACAAAGGGCGACGCTTTCGCCGCGCTCGTTCGCGACGAGTTTGAGCCGAGGTTGCAGCGCTATCAGCGGATGGCCTTTGAGGAAGGTCTCTTGGAGCCGCGTTTCGTTTACGGCTACTTTCCGGCGGCGGGCGAAGGCAATGACGCCATCATCTTCGATCCTTCCGATCCTGCGCGGGAGATCGCGCGCTTTGCATTCGCGCGGCAGCCCGGAGGGGAACACCTCTCCCTAGCCGATTACCTGCGCCCGCTCGAGAACGGCCGGGCGGCGGACGTCGTCGCGCTGCAGATCGTGACCGTCGGAACAGAGGCAGGTGCGCGAACCGAAGAACTCCAGCGTGCCGGCGAGTATAGCGAATCGTATTTTCTGCACGGGTTCTCGGTGCAAAGCGCCGAGGCGCTGGCGGAATACGCGCACCGGCACATCCGCGCCGAACTCGGCCTGCAGGCCGATCGCGGCAAACGGTACTCATGGGGATACGGCGCCTGCCCCGACCTCTCGCAGCACGAGATCGTTTTTCGACTGCTCGATGCTTCGCGCGCGATCGGCGTGACGCTGACCGAAGGGTTTCAAATCGTGCCGGAACAGTCGACTGCCGCGATCGTGATGCATCATCCCAAAGCGACGTACTTCAACGCCGCTGCCGTCCGCGAACTGGACCCTTCGGCGGCCCTTCGACAAGCTCAGGGTGCTTTCAGCAGCTAATCGGAGACGATAGCTCCTGCGCCGACCGCCGCTTCAGGGGTGCTCTCCACAATCGCCGAGCGCAGCATCATAGCTGCGGTATAGACGACGACGATCGCAACTAAGACATAAAGCCAGTGGAGCGGCAGTGACTTGACGACGTACGCGGCCAGCAGCACGCCCGGAACGCCGCCGATCGCTAGGCCAAGCGCAGCGCGCACCGTGTAGGCGTCGAATCGGATGAACCGCCAGCTGCAGACCGGCATCAGGAATGCGCACGACCCCATCATGATCGGAAATGCGGCCAGCGGACTCATGCCCAGCAGACTGACCATGATCATTGCGGGCGCATAAAGACCAATACCCAGCGTCATGAGGGCGCCGAGAATGAAATTGCCGATGATGCCGATGGCCAGCAGCGTCCCGTGCAGTTCGAGCGAATGCCCGCCTGAGGGCATCCCTCCCGCGCTCTTTTCGATGAACAGCCCCGCGGCTACGAGCAGCGCGATCCCCATGCCGACCTGGACGTAACGCCGAGGCCATTTTGCAACGACACCGGCACCGAGCCACGAACCGATAACCGCCGCGGCGATGAGCGTGATCAGCGTCACCGGCGCGACGCTCACGATGGCGATGAAGATGATCGCCTCGGCCACCGTCGGCAGCGTGTGGCCGACGTTGAGCGTTCCGGGAATGCGCTCGTCTGGGACGAGGCGCCACAACTTGAACATAGACGTCGTCGGAGCGAACGAGCCGATACCGAGCGTATCGAAGAAGTTCGTGACAAAGCCGATCGCGAGTTCGAGCCACTTCGGCGGCGTAAAGCCTCGCCGCGCAACTTCGCGCCCCCACACCACGAGATAGGCGAGCACGATCGCCGCAAGCAGCGAAAGCAGCAGTGTTCGGACGGTCATTCGCGCTTGAGTTCTGCCGCAGTCCACAGGGCGCCTAGCAGGAAGGACAACCAGGCGAGGGCAAGACCTCTTTCCGGTGCAACCGATACGAACGGGTGTCGCGGTGCTCGGTGCGCTCGTGGTTTCGCTCGGGACCGTGCGAGCAACAGCTCCATCGTTCTTGCCGCCGCGTCCGATGCTCTCAGTCGCCGATTCGGCGCCGGCGGACGAGTATTTCGGACGGCTGCAGTACAGCGTGCTGGTCATTCGCCACAAGATCTTTGCGCTGAAGGATGAGCTGCACCACGATCGCCGCGAGCAGGCCTCGATTCTTCACGATGCCGACGGCGTCACCGACGCGTTCAACGATTGGACCGATCGCTTCTCAAAGGATCCGTGGATTCCGCGAACCGGCTGGGAACTTGCCACGCTCTATGAAGAGCTCCCCGGCGAGCAAGCCCATGAACAGGCGATCCGCCTGTTGCAGTTCGTTCGCGATCGGTATCGCTGGAGCGCTTACGCGTCGGACAGTGAAAAGGATCTCGCGCGGGGGATCGGCGTTCGACCGTGGCCCGCAAAGGAAAGCGTCGTGGCCGCAAATAGTTCGCCGCTGCCTTCGCCGGCTGTACGCATCGCCGCTTCCCCAGCGCCCTCACCTTCCGCGCCGCACGACGCCGCAAGCCTGATCGCAACGCTGCTGGACATCGAGTCGCGCGCGCGATCGCAGCCGTCTCAAGTGTTGCTCGATGCATTCGCTGCCGAAAGTAACCTGCGGCGTCTCTCGCGTGAAGGCGTAGACCAGCACTACGTTCGCGCGTTTTGGGAGATGGCCGTTATCTATCAGTTATTGCCGGGACCGGACGCGCGCGAACACGCGGTGCGCCTGCTCTCGCTCGTTCTCGATCGCTATTCGGCGACGGTCTATGGGCGCTGGAGCTTGCGCGATCTGGAGCGCGGGATCGGCGAGCGAACCGTCTAAGCGGCTGCCGGCGCGCAAACCTCGCCGAAGACGGTGACGCCGCCGACCATCGTACCCACAACGGCCCGTTGCTCGTCCCAAAATGAAAGATCGGCGCGCATGCCGCGCGCGATTCTGCCCATCTCACGATCGAGTCCCAGCATCTTTGCCGGTGCGTGCGTCGCCGCAACGATCGCTCGCGCGAATGAGAGTTCCGTGTACGCCGCGAAGTTGCGCACGCTTTCGTCCATGTGGATCGCGCTCCCCGCGATGGTTCCATCTTCGGCTCGAACGACGCCGCCTTCGATGTGATAGCCTGCGCCGACGGATGGCATCGCATCGGTAGCGAGCACGAGCCGCTCGCCGAGCGTTCTATGCAGGATGTCGATCATCACGGGCGCTACGTGGTAACCGTCGCATATCACCTGCACCGTCGTGCGTCCATCCTGAATGAACGCTGCAAGGATCGACGGATCGCGGTGATCGAGCGGCGGCATCGCATTGAAGGCGTGCGTCAACGATCGAAATCCAAGTCCTATTGCGAGCATCCCTTCGCTATAACGCGCGGCGGTGTGTCCCGCGGAGCACACGATGCCGTGCTCCAGAAAGATGCGAGCCGCATTGCCGACGCCTTCAACTTCGGGCGCCATCGTCACCATGAGACAAGTGCCTTTGGCGGCTTCGATCAACGCACGGGCGCGTTCCGGCGTTGCCGTCAGGATCCACTGCTGCTGGTGAATTCGCCGAAATTTCGGGTTGAGGAACGGTCCCTCGAAGTGGATGCCGATGCAGCGAGCGCCGCGCGGGGGTTCCTCTTCCAGTTGATGCGCCGCTTCCGCCACCTCGGCAGCCGCATGCAGCATCGATTCAAATGGAGCGGTCATGATGCCGGCGAGGTATGCGGTGACGCCCTGACGAGCATATTCCGCGGAAGCTACCGGAACGGCGTACTTCTGATCGCGATTGAAGAGCAACTCCCCGGCGCCGTTGGTGTGGACGTCGATCAGGCCGGGGGCGATCTGCACGCCAGATGGTAAGCGGACATCGCTAGGGCCATCCGATGTGATGATTTCGATAATCCGGCCGCGTTCGATCGCGATCCGTCCATGGACGGAGTTGCCGTCTCCGAGCGCAAGCGTTGCGGGCCCCAGAACAAAACGGTCTCTCATCGGGGGTGAATCCATAGCGGCAGGCTCTGCCTTCGGCACTGTGACCCGGCGCTCCTAAGCTCGCCTGCCGCAGCGGCAGGCCCGATCAGTGACGGATCAGCTCCAGCGCTTCGTCGCGATGGCGCTCCATCAGTTCTTTCGTATCCCCTTCTACGTTGAGGCGCAAGAGCGGCTCAGTGTTGGAAGGCCGCACGTTCATCCACCAGTGCGGATAGGAGATCGTGACGCCGTCGAGATGATCGATTTGCGCATCCTTGTAGTGGGTTTCGATTTCACGTAGTTTGTCCGGCACGTCGGCAACGTGCGTGTTGAGCTCGCCGGAGCGAAAGCGCGTATCGATCGGTGCGATCGTTTCGCTCACGCTCTTACCGGATTCGCTAAAGAGCTCCAGGCACTCCATCAGCGCGATCATGCCGGAGTCGGCATACCAATTGTCGCGGAAGTAAAAGTGGCCGCTGTGCTCGCCGCCGAAAATGATGTCCTGCTCCCGCATCGTTTTCTTGATGAGAGAATGGCCGACTTGCGAGCGAATGGGAATTCCCCCGTTGCGCTCGATCAGTTCCGGAACGCTGCGGCTGCAGATCAAGTTGTACAGGATCCTGCTTCCGGGATGGCGCTTGAGCGTGTTGAGTGCCACGAGCGCCGTCACCGTGCTGCCGTCCACGAGGCCGCCCTTCTCATCCACGATGAACATGCGATCGGCGTCGCCATCAAAAGCGGCCCCAAGATCGCATCCGTGCTTGCGAACCGCGGCCTGCAGATCGATCATGTTTTCCGGTTCGATGGGACTCGCCGGATGGTTTGGGAAGCTCCCATCGAGTTCGAAATAGAGGGGGAAGACCTCGCAGGGCAGATCCTTGAACACGTGCGGCACCGTTTCTCCAGCCATGCCGTTTCCTGCGTCGACGGCGATCTTGAACGATTTGATCTTCGCAGGTTCGATGAACGAGAGGCAATGGTGGGCGAAAGCATCGAGGATATTGGGGCGCTGGATCTTCCCGGGCTGTGCCGCCTTCTCGGGCAACACGCCCGACACAAGTTGGTCGCGTATCTGTGCTAAACCGGTGTCAAGTGAGATCGCCTGGGCCTGCGCCCGCGTGAATTTCATCCCATTGTAATTGGCCGGGTTATGCGACGCGGTGATCATGACGCCGCCGTCGTAGCCGTACTTTCCGACCGCGAAGTACAGCGCGTCGGTTGAGACCATGCCGAGATAGAAGACGTCCGCGCCGGCTTCGGTGGCGCCGCGGGCGAAGGCTTCGAAGAGCGGCTCGCCGGAGGCACGCATGTCACGGCCGACGGCGACCGTTCTTGCTTGCAGAAGCGGGACGAAGGAACGGCCGATCTGGTACGCGATCTCGTCATTGAGTTCTGACGGATAAATTCCCCGAACGTCGTAGCTCTTGAAGATCGCCGTGTTAACCTGCGTCTGCATGGCCTCTCGCTTCGGAGACGCCGTTGCCTAAACCTATGCGCAGCGCGCTAGCAGCGTTGATGCGCTACGCCGGCGTGCTGAGCGCCAGCGCGATCCTCATCTTTGCGCTGGCGATCGCCATTACCGGCGTGCTTCGCACAAACGCGCAGCTCAAAGCCTCGTTCGCGCAGCAGCGAGTCGTACAGCAGGCGCAGCTGACGCTCGAGCGCATGCTGAAAATCGAGATCGATGAGGAGAACTACATTCGCGCGTACGTGATCACGCGCGACCGCTCGTACATCGACTCCTATCAAGGGACGAGCGTACAGTTCGACGCCGAACAGGCGCAGCTGCAGCGCGCCCTCTCTGAAGAGCATCTTCGCTCTGCGTTGGCCGCGTTGCGCGACTATGCTGCGGCGCACCGGAATTGGCAGCGTGAAGTTGCCGCGCCGATGCTCAAAGGCGGCGCAGCGGCCTCGCAGCTCGATGCGCGAGGCAAGATCTTTATCGATACGCAAAGCGACGATGCGCAATATATCGAGGCCCTGCTCGCGGTGAAGAGCAGCGATATCGCGCGCTCGAGCCAGGAAGCGATCGAAGGCACGCTCTCCCAGCGCATCGCGTGGCTCGTGGCCTTCGGCGTTGTGGCGCTGCTTTTGAACACATTTCGTTCGCGGGCTTCGCGTCAGCTCGAGGAAGAGCGCGTGATCACCCAAACGCTCCAGCGCGCCTTTCGCAGCGCCGTTTCGGATATTCCGCATTGCACGGTTGCTACGGCGTATGCCGCAGCTGGGCGGCACTTTGCCGTTGGAGGCGACGTCTTTGACGTCTATGCGCTCTCCGATCGCATCGCGCTGGCGCTGATCGCCGACGTGAGCGGCAAGGGCGTCGATGCGGCGGTGCTGACGACGTTCATCAAGTTCACCGTTCGGGGAATCGCGCTCAGACAAGCCGATCCGGCAGCAATTTTAGACGTGTTCAATAGCACGTTTGAGCGTACGGTTCGCGATCCGTCTCTGTTCGTTTCGATGCTCGTCGGTTTGCTCGATACCCAGACGCTCGAGTTCCGGTATGCCAGCGCCGGCCACGACTCGTCGTTCCTCAAGCGCTCCAACATCGTCGAACAGCTCGACGTCACCGGACCGGTGCTCGGCGTGCTCAACGAACCCTATCGGCATCGCAGCATCCAACTCGCGCCAGGCGATATGCTCGTCCTTGCGACCGATGGTTTGACGGAGGCGCGCGACCGGCGGGGAGCGTTTCTCGGCGACGAGGGCGCCGGAGCTTGGATCGAGCAGGAAAGTTCGGATCCTTCGCAATTGACTTCCGGGCTCATCGCGCGGCTTCGCCGCCTTGAAGGGAACGCGCTGCACGACGACGTCGCAATTCTCGCGATACGGGCCGACGGCCGTGGCTAGACGCATTCTCGCTGCGCTCTTGCTCTTTGCGGCGTCATGGTGCACGGCGCAGGCGGCGTGCCGGGCGCCTCGCGGCGCGAGCGCCACATTGTTCGGCGGCGTGGACGATCCAGACGTGCTCGTCTGGGATTCGCGCGATCGCTTAATGCAGTACTCGGCCGGAACGAGCGATGCTCGCATGTTTCTCTTGCCCCATGCGATGCTCAACCGTCCCGGCACGCGCGCAGTGGTGCAAGTCTGCTTTCCGCAACTCGTGCATTCCAAGTTTCGAATGTCGGCCGACGATGCGGTGGGGATTTTGATTCGCACCGGCCGCTATCGCGGGCGCTATGGGTGGGTGAGCTCGGATGATTTACACGGCCCGCAGATACGCGAATCGAGCTCTCCTTGGTAATCGGCACCACGAATGAGCGTTGTCAAGCCGTCATGGTGATGCAAAGAACGATGGCGGCGCCGCCGGTTGCGTTACGGAACTTCGGCCTCCATCTCTTCCGGCTCCTCAACGGGTTTAAACAGCGCTTGAGCGACGAACGTCGGTACGATCGCCGTCAGAATAACAACCGTCACCAGCGCCGTATACTGGGATTGATCGATATAATGATGCGTCAGTCCATAAAGGCTCGCGATGGTTCCAAACGTCAACCCGGTCGCCATCATGAGAGTCAGGTAATTCGCGTTTGTCGAGGGATATCGAAAGAGAAAGCGGGCGGTGGGGAGCACTCCGAGAACCTTGGCCGTGACCTTCACAAAAAACATGATTGCAATGAGCCACCAATTGCTCAGCGCGGCCGCAAAAGAGATATAGGTGCCGGCTTTCAGGAAATAAAACGGCGCCAAGAGCGTCATCGTCATCGTCTGCAGCCGGCGCTTTACATCCGGGTGCGTGATCATCATCCCGGCGGAGGCGAGACCCAGAAAGTACGCCGGCAGGACTCCCTCGCTCTTGGCGTAGACCGCGATGCCAGCGAGCGCGAAGATCATCATGAAGAGAATGCGAAATCCCGGCTCGCTCACGTAGCGTCCCGTCCGCTCGAGCACTTTCGTCAGAACCCTTGGTAGGAAGATCGATGCGCAAATGATTGCAGCGACGAGCAGGACGAGCCAGGCGTTATAATTAGCGAACAGCAGGCCGAGCGCGATAACGGTCCCGAGATCGGTGAAAAAGCACGCTGCCAGAATCAACTGCCCGAATTCGTTGCCCGCAAGATTTGATTCGACCATGACGGCGTAGACGACCGCCACCGAGGTGGTCGACATGGCAACCCCGGCGATCTTCGCCGCCGCCGGCATCCAATGGCCGATGAAAAACGCGTAGGCTGTTGCGGCAAGAAACGGCGCAAAAAAGGATACTGCGCCCAGCACGGTCGACGGCAACAGCTGCTTGCGCAAGACCGCCGGATCGATCTCCGCGCCGGCGAGGAACGTCAGTAAGATGCTTCCAAAGCCGGCAACGAAATCCACCCAAGCGTTCGTGCGCAACGCGATGAGGTTCCCGCCGATCATGCCGATGATGATCTCGATGAGCGCCGCAGGCATCTTTAGTCGAATCGCGACGAGCGCGCTCAACGCCGCAAGCGCCAGCCACACCGCGGCGACCATCCATATGTTGCTGGTCAGGATTTGCACGACCGTAAACTCCCCGTCAGAGCGTTGTTGCGTTCTCGACCAGGAGCCATCAGCCGCTAAGGCATTTCGGGAGCTCCATCCCGTTGGGCGGAACCGTTCGAACGGAGGCCGTCGGGTCCTTCGTATCATCGCCAATAAAAAACGGTGCCATGGTTCCTCACCATGACACCCCGTTTTTGCCGCAGGCGGCGCGATCGTTCGAGACGCCGCGTTACCTCTTAAGCGTCGTAGTACAAATAGAACTCGTATGGATGCGGGCGAATCTCTACGGGCTTCAGCTCGCGCTCGGTCTTGTACTCGATCCATAGCCGAATGAAGTCTTCGGTGAAAACTCCCGATTCGGTCAAGTACGCGTGATCGTCGCGCAGGGCGTCAAGCGATTGACGCAGCGATCCTGGAACGGAGCGGATCTTCGCCGCTCTCTCCTCGGGCAGATCGTAGATGTTCTCGTCGAGTGGTCCGAAGCCGGCAGCGATCGGATCGATCTTGCGCTTGATGCCGTCGAGCCCCGCGCAGAGCATCGCGGAGAACGCCAAATACGGATTTGCCGTCGCATCCGGCGGGCGAAACTCGAGCCGCTTGGCCTTCGGCGTGCCCGAGTAGAACATCGGAATGCGAATCGCGGCCGACCGGTTGCGCGCAGAGAACGCAACGTTGACCGGCGCTTCGTAATGGGGAACGAGTCGCTTATACGAGTTCGTCGTCGGAGCGCAGAACGCGAGCAGCGAGTCGATGTGGGTCAGCAGGCCACCGATGTAGTGCAGCATGAGCGGCGAGCACTCGGCGTACCCCTTCGCATCGTAGAAGAGCGGTTCGTTCTCGTCCCACAGCGATTGATGCACGTGCATGCCGCTGCCGTTGTCGCCGAAGACGGGCTTTGGCATGAAGGTGACGCTCTTGCCGTAGCGCGCCGCGACGTTCTTCACGACGTACTTGAACGTCATCAGATTATCGGCAGTTTTCAGCAGCGAGCCGAACCGAAAGTTGATCTCCGCCTGCCCCGGCGCCCCAACTTCATGGTGCTGCATCTCGACGTGGATGCCCCATTCGTTGAGCACTAGCGCCGTTTCGGCTCGCACGTCGTTCGTCGTATCCGATGGGGCCGCGGGATAGTAGCCTTCCTTAGGACGGATCGTGTAGCCGCGCGAGCCTTGTTCGCGCGCGCTGTTCCAACTTGCTTCGTGAGAATCAATCTCATAGCCGCTGCGGTTGGGCGTGTTTTCGTACGAGACCCGATCGAAATAGTGGAACTCCGCTTCCGGTCCAAAATAGGCCGTCGTGGCGATTCCGCTTTCGCGCAGATACGCTTCGGCTTTGCGGGCGATGTTGCGCGGATCGCGGTGGTACATTTCTTTGGTCACGGGGTCGAAGACGTCGCACACGACCGATAGGGTCGGTATCGCGCAGAACGTATCGAGGTGGGCGCTCGAAACGTCGGGCCGCAGGAGCATGTCCGATTCGTGAATCGACTGAAATCCGCGAATCGATGAGCCGTCGAAGCCGATTCCTTCGACGATGGCGCTTTCATCGATTTCGTTGGCGGGGACGGTGGTGTGCTGCCATGTTCCGGGAACATCAGTGAACTTGAGGTCCACCATCTTCACGCCGGTCTTCTTGATGTAGTCGATCAGCTGCTTCGGCGTGGTGTGCGTCCGCGATCCGTTGGACGGAGCTCTGGCTTTCTCGGCCAGGGTGCGGCCGAGGGCTTCCGTTGTCATTGCCACAGTGCCGTAGTCCTTTCTTGGCTCCGGTTGTTGAGGCGATCATCCCATAAGAAGGCCGCGCCGCAGCTAGCCACGCGGTAAACGTTGCGGGGCGGCAGTTATACGGAAGGAAGGACCCGGAGGTCGCCGGCCGGCGTGCGCAGACGATCCATCGCCACGCCGTAGGCGGCTTCCAGGAAAGGAGGGGCCAGGATGACCTCCGGCTCCGCGAAGGCCAGAATCCTCCGATCGGCCAGCAGGAGGATGCGATCGGCGAATTGAGCTGCCTCATTGACGTCATGCAGAACGCAGACGATCGTTTTTCCGCGCTGCAGCGTTTGCGCGCGCAGCAGCGCCAAAACGTCTTGCGCGACGTGCACGTCGAGATGACTCGTCGGCTCGTCGAGCAGAAGAAGCGGCGCTTCCTGCGTCAGAGCGAGTGCGAGCCAAACGCGCTGGCGTTCGCCGCTGGAGAGCGTGTCGAAGCTCCGCGAAGCAAAGTCTTCCATGCGAACGTCCGCCAGCGCGCGATCGATCGCAGCTCCATCCGTCGCATCTTCGTGCCACTGCCACCACCGGTGATGCGCGTATCGGCCGGTTGCGACGATCGATCGCACGCTCAGATAGTTCACGAACAAATCGTCGCTCGCGACGTAGGCGATCAGACGGGCGCGATCGGCGTGCGGCAGCTCGGTGAGGCTCTGGCCGTCGACCGTCACGCTGCCGCCGGTAGGATGATGCGCTCCGGCCAGCGTTCGTAGGAGCGTTGTCTTTCCAACGCCGTTAGGGCCTAGAATCGCGACGAACTCACCCCCGCGTATGGCAAAATCCAACTCGCCGAAGAGCAGCCGGGATCCGGCGAAGAGACGGAGCTCGTGCGCAGCGATCATACAGCCATCGTGCGACCGTGCAGATACAGATAGAGAAATGCGGGAACGCCGATAAACGCGAGCAGCACCCCGATGGGAATCTCGGCCGGGGCGATCACGGTGCGCGCGACGGCGTCGGCCGCGACGGTCAACGCCCCTCCCAGGAGTGCCGAGGCGAGGATCAGGAGACGTGCATCCGATCCAACCACGCGACGCGCTACGTGGGGCACAATGAGCCCGACGAATCCAATGGTTCCCGAGAGCGTGACGGCGCAAGCCGTCAGCAGCGACGCGGCCGCAAGAATGAGCCACTGCGCGCGGTCGACGTTTACTCCGGCTGCCTGCGCGCGAACGTCACCGAGCCGTAGCGCGTTGAGCGCGGGAACCGAGAAGAGCGCTATCGCGGTGCCGGCTGCCGCGTAGGGAACGCTGAACCCAAGATCGCTCCATCCACGGCCCGCAAGCGATCCGGCGAGCCATCCGACGATCGCCGGAGCAGCTTCAGTCGACTGCAGACGCGTGAGCACGAGCGCGATGACGGCCGCGAAGAGCGAAGAAAGCGAAACGCCTGCCAGAATCAACCGCGTCGCGTCGAGTCCCGTTCCTCGGCGAGCCAGTGCCGCGACGAGCAGCGCGGTCGCGATGCCGGCGCCAAATCCAAGGGCCGGAACGGCGCCGATCGCGATGCCGGCGGACATCGCGATCACGATCGCAACGGCTGCGCCCGCGCTTACGCCCGTCAAGTACGGATCGACGAGCGGGTTCCGCAGCATTCCTTGCAGCAGCGCGCCGGCGATCGCGAGCGAAGCTCCGACGACCAGACCGATGCACAGCCGCGGCAAACGCAATTGCCAAACGATCGTCGCGACATCGCCGCGGGGACGCACCAGCGCTCGAAGTATCGCCTCCGGCGGCAGCATCGTTCCGCCGACGAGCAAGGCAGCAAGCGTGACGGCCAGTGCAAGTCCCGCCAGCGCGGTGAGCCGCATGACGGTTACCGCGTCGAGAGCTCCACGATCAATGAGCGGCCCGGCAGCGGATAGCCCGAAACAGCCGAGTAGCGCGCGTTCCCGAGGTTGTATCCACGAATGCTCAGCAGCGCGCTTGGAGCAATGCGAAAACGCGCGTACGCGTTGAGCGTCGTGTAGGCGGCGGCCTGTTCGAAGAATGGAACGCCTGCAACGGCCTGCGCGCGCGCGCCGGCCGAGTGCACGACCGCGCCGAGGGATTCCAGCGTGTCGGTTTCCGATCCGGCGTAGCGCAGCTCGAGATTGACGCTCAAGACCGGATCGTCCGGCAAGCGCGCGTGCGCGTCGAGATCCTGCGCGCGATAGAGATCGGTCACGTTGAGCGACGCGCTCACTCCCCGAAACGGCGACGAATGCAGATCGAATGTAAGACCTTGGATGAACGCGTGATGGATGTTCTTCGCTTGGAACGTTGCCGGATCGAAGGCGATCAAATCGTTTGTGCGATTCGTGAACCATCCCAGCGAGACGCTCCCTTGCGGGATCGTTTGGACCAGAGTGAGATCGGCGACCTGGGCGCGTTCGGGACGCAGCTTGGGGTTGCCGTAAAACGGAAAGTACAGCTCGCTCGCATTGGGCGCGCGGAACGCGTCCGCTGCGTTGCCTTTGATCGTCAGGTCGTTTCCTACGCGCGCCATGAATCCGAGCGAAGGCGAAAACTCGCCTCCTAAACGGCCGTCGCGCTCGCCGCGAATTCCGTAGTAGACGCTGCCGCCATGCCAGGTGCGCGACTGCTGCGCGTAGGCCGCCGTCTGCGCCAAAGCGTTCCATGTGACATTCGGCATCACCGTGCCGCCGCTGTCCGCGCGCACGCTCCCGCGGGCGAGGTCGATGCCGTAGAGCAGCGTTTCGCCCTCAGCCGAGACGAGGTTGCGTGCGCCGAAACTGACGCGCCCCTCGGTGTTCAATGCAGGCACCGGCGTGAAGCAATTGGCGTCCACAAGGGCGTTGCAGGAAAAGGTGATGCGCTGGTTGGTCCCGCCGAGCTGAAAGCTCGTCTGCGCGCGAGCCGTCGACCGCGAGAGCAACAGGTCGACGTTCTGGTTGAGATCGTGCTCGCGCGAGGTAGGGGAGAAGAAGGCTGCGGAATCCGGCGCGCCTTCCCCTTGATCGACCGCTCCCGCGCGCAGCAGCGCGTCGAAGGATCCCATGCGCCAACGTTCGTTCGCGTGCAAGGCGGTCGCTTCATAATCTTGATTGCTGCGCGTCGTTCCGTCGGGCAGCTCGTACGCGTTCGTAGCAAGGGTACGTGAGAATTGCAGGTGATCCGTCGCGACGGCGAGCTGGCGATATTCGAACGTGCCCGCGGCGACCGTTGCGCCGGTGCGCGCGCCGCTTTGCGTAATGATGTTGATGATGCCGCCGATGGCGCCGGTGCCGTAGAGCGTCGATCCGCCGCCTTCAACGACTTCGATGCGCTCGACGCCCGTCGTCGGGAGCGTGCCGATCTCAACCGTATTGCTGAAGGATCCCGGAGCCGGCAGTCCGTCGATGAGGAAAAGCGTCTGTGCCGAGCTGCTGCCGCGTATGCCCGATTGGACGGCGGCGCCAATCGGGCCATACGGCGAGATTTCCACGGCGGGCAGCGCGGCGATCGCTTCGCCAATCGTTCGATAGCCATTGCGATCGATGTCGGCGCGCGTCACGACGTAGGTCGTACGCACCGCGTTGTTCAGCGTTTCGTCGTGACGATCGCTCGTGTAAACGTGCGCGATTTCAGGGATTGGCGACGGCGAAGGCGAGGGAGACGGCGACCCGGCGACGGCGGCAATGAGAAGCGACGCGAGAAGCATGTAAGCACCGATCCTTTACGCGAGGAGGTTGACTCTAGGCGTCTGCGCAGGTCTCCTGACTCGCGGATCTTGGCCTCGTGCCCGTGCCTTCCCGAAAAGTGGCAACGAGCGGCTCCCCGCCTACAGTGGCGCGACCGTGCCGGCATTGGACCGGCTTCCCGCGCGCAAACGCGAACTTCATGCTACCACCGTAAAGGCGAGAGTTCCTCTCGAACCAAAAGGGGGCACCGTGCGATGCGCGGCGCTTCTTGCGTTGATTGCGGTGTGCGCGTGCGCGGGCGCGCAGCCGGCCTTGCCTGTGCGCGCCCACCGGATGGTTTCACTCATGCCTTCATTTACGGAAGATCTCTGTGCCGTCGGTGCGCGCGGCGAGATCGTCGCTGTTTCAAAATACAGCCAAGATATCGCTTGCGCTGCGGGCTTGCCGGTGGTTTCCGATTACGCCGCTGTCGATACCGAAAGAGTCGTTGCCTTGCGCTCAGATCTCGTCGTCGGGATTCCAGCGCAGTCGGCGCTGGTTTCCCCGCTGCGCAGACTGCGCATCCCTGTGCTCCTTCTTCCAAACGATTCGTTTGCAAGTATCTTCACGAACATCGCGCGTCTTGGATCGCTGACGGGACACGAGCGCAACGCGTCGCGCCTGATTGGCGGGTTGAAAGCTCGCACCGCCCGGCTTGTCGCGTCCGAGCGTTTTTCGCGCCGGCCGAGCGTTTTTTTTGTCGTGCAGGCCTTGCCGCTTTGGACCACCGGTCGATCCTCCTACATCACCTCGCTCTTGAAGCTCGCCGGCGCAACGAACGCCGTGCAAGCGGCGCAGGCGTACTTGCAGTACAGTGCCGAAGCGCTGCTCGCGCGTCAGCCCGATGCAATCGTTGCCGCGAGCGATGCGGGGCTGGCCGGCGTGCTGAATCGGGAGCCGTGGCGTTCGCTGCGCGCAGTTCGCGCCCATCGCGTCTACATTCTCGGGAATGCCGCGCTTATTGTCCGACCCGGACCGCGCTATAACGAGGGACTCTCCTGGCTGATCGATCGACTGCGGCCGCTGGCGACCTAGCGCAGCGCGCGTTGCTGGTCGCCGTCGACACGGCGGATCCGGGCCGGCCGCTTCAACCGGAGCTGGACGAGCTGCGCTCGCTGGCGCAAGCGGCCGGTGCGGCGGTGCTCGCCGAGATCGTCCAGCGCCGCGCGCGCGTCGATCCCGCGACGCTCGTCGGAACGGGAAAGGCGCGCGAAATTGCCGATTGCGTGACGCAGTTGGCTGCCGATTTGGTCATCGTGCTCAACGAGCTTCGCCCGCGTCAGCGGCGGCAGCTCGAGAAGATCGTCCCCGCGCCGATCGTCGATCGGACCATGGTGATCCTCGACGTCTTTGCAAGGCATGCGCGCAGCCGTGAGGGGCAGTTGCAAGTTGAACTGGCGCAGTTGCGGCACCGGCAGTCAAATCTCATCGGGATTGGCGTGGATCTTTCACGTCTTGGCGGTGGGATTGGGACGCGCGGTCCGGGTGAAACGAAACTGGAAGTCGATCGGCGGCGGATCGGGCAGCGCATCTCCGTGCTGCATCGTCAGTTGGAGCACGTGCGCACGCAGCGCTCGAACCGCCGTCGATCCGACGGCCGTGAGCCGTTGATAGCGTTAGTCGGATATACGAATGCTGGAAAATCCTCGCTGCTCAACCGTTTAACGCGTGCGGACGCGCTGGTCGCAGATCAGCCTTTTGCGACGCTGGATCCTACCGTGCGCCGGCTGTGGCTCAAGGACCGGCGATACGCGAGATTGGCGGACACGGTCGGTTTTATCACGGACCTGCCGCAAGATCTCATCGCCGCCTTTCGCGCTACGCTCGAGGAGCTCGACGCGGCCGATCTTCTGGTACACATTGCCGACGCCGCCAATCCCGATTGGCCGCGTCAAATGGCCGCGGTCAGCGCGATGCTGCACGATCTGCAGCTCGCGAGCAAACCGTTGCTTGTCGTTTTCAACAAGTGCGACGTTGCGTCGAGCGCTCCCGACCTGCCGCGCTCGTTGCGCGTCAGCGCTAAAACCGGCGAGGGCGTGGGTGCATTGAGAAACGCGCTGGCCGCGGCGCTAGGGTAGAATCCGCGCATGCAGCTCCCCAACGCCGCAGGGTTTTTGCTCGCCGCGATCGCGCTCAGCGCTTGCGCACATGCAACGGATGACGCGTTCGTCGCTGCGGCGAGCCGCTTGCGCCCTTCGGTCGTCTTGGTCAGCACCGAAATAGGCGGCAGAGCAGAGTATGCTAGCGGCATCGTGGTTGCGAGCGGAACTTTCGGCAGCGACATCCTGACGGTTCAGCATGTGCTGGAGGCTGGGCGGCGGCTACGCGTGACGGTGAACGACAGCGAGCGGCTTCCCGCGACCGCGATCGCATCGGATCGCAGTCTCGATCTGGCGCTCGTGCGCATCCACCGATCCAAGCTGCCGGTCGCAGCGCTCGGCAACGACGCCGTCGCGGAGCCAGGACGCGTTGTTGGACTGCTCGGGTATCCGGTCCCCGATCAATTCGGCTTCGCCGGGCTTGGCTTACGGAGCTCGACCGACGCCGGAATCATCTCCGCGATTCGGCATGACGCGCTGGAGGTTCGTCTGCCGATCGTCCCCGGCGAGAGCGGTGGCCCTGTCTTTCTCGCGGATACGGGATCGATCGTCGGCGTCGCGGAGTCTCGGTTCGAAGCCGAGCCCTCGATCGGATTTGCGGTGCCCATCGCTGCGGCGAAGGCTTTTCTGCACAGGTACGATGCAGCTCATGGACTCTAACATTTTAAAAGGCGTTTCGCCCTAGGCTCCACGCCCCCCATCGCGTGCGACGGATCTGTATGGCCCTGAATGTCTCAGCTGACACGTCAGCATCGAAGAGCCTGCGTAGTACACTGCACGAGCATCGCGACCCACATGGCGAGCAATGTGATCAGATGAAACGGCGCAAAGGATAACGGCTTGAAAGACGTCCCGCAAGGCGACGGCGATAATGAATGCGCCCGCGACGGTCGCCGCGATGTTGCCTGCCGTCACCGCGCTATGGAGTCGAGCTTGGGTTGGCGCTGTTCTCCGGAGCCGGCGTTAGAGCGGGGATGGCAGTCGGCACTGCGGTCGGTGGAACCGGAGTAGCAGGCGGCGGCGCCGTCGCGCCATCCGTGACCGGAACGATCCGCACGTAGCCCGCGTCGGTCGATTGGTTCTTGTGAATCGTTACTTGCACCGTCGTTGTCGCATATCCGGGAGCGCTGGCGGTCAGTTGCTGTTCCCCGATCGGAATCCGTCCCAGTTGGAAGCCGCCGCGCGGATCCGCGGTCCCGGTGTAGAGCGATCCAACCGCGATCAAGGCTCCGCCGATTGGGCGATTGTTGGTGGCATCCAGCACCCGTCCCACGACGGTACCGTAGTCCTGAACGCCGATCGCGTTGGGATTGCTGCAGCCGCCGCCATTCCCGGCCGCGCCGAGCAGCAAGGCGAATCCAAGTGCAAGGAGCTTCATACTTCCCTAGGTACGTCGCGCGCCGTACGGACTCCGCGTTGCCCAGGGTATTGGGGCGAGCTGCAAAAAATCCAGCGCGATGACTCCCTATGAACCGGTGGCGATCTTCGTCGCCGTCGCGGTGGCGGCGGCGCTCGCATTTAGCGCATTGCCCGGCGTGCTCGCCCATCGCAAGCCTAATCCCGAGAAGCAGCAGGCGTACGAGTGCGGCGTAGAGCCGACCTCCAGTGTGGCGGGCCGCTTTCCGGTGAAGTTCTATTTGATCGCCATGCTTTTCGTCGTCCTGGACGTCGAAGCGGCCTCATTCTATCCGTGGGCCGTTGAGATGCGCGCGCTGCGCGTCTTCGGTCTGATTGAAATGGTCGCGTTCGTGGTAGTCTTGGCCATCGGCTATGCTTACGTTTGGAAAAAGCGAGGCTTTGAGTGGAGATAGGGCCGGGCCACTTTCTTCTTGCCAAACTCGATGATGTAGCGCGCTGGGCGCAAAGTTCGAGCGTCTGGCCTTTGACCATGGGATTGGCATGCTGCGCGATCGAGATGATGAGCGTCACTTCGGCCGAGTACGACATCGCGCGTCTGGGTTCGGAAGTCTTTCGCGCTTCGCCGCGTCAGGCGGACTTGATGATCGTCTCCGGGCGCGTGGCGCAAAAGATGGCTCCCGTGATCAAACGGCTCTACGACCAGATGGCCGATCCGAAGTGGGTGATCTCGATGGGCGCATGCGCGAGCTCCGGCGGCATGTTCGACAACTATGCGATCGTGCAAGGCGTTGACACGATCGTTCCGGTCGACGTGTACGTACCGGGATGCCCGCCCACGCCGGACGGATTGCTCTACGCGGTCAACTTGATCCAGCAGCAGATTCGCGAAGGTGGCCGCGGCGGGCTGCTGGCGCGCGCATAAGTTCTCCATAGGAAGATGCCGAGCACACAAACGCCGTCGATCACCGGACCGGCGATCGATCCTCCTTCAGTCCGCCCACCGATCGACGACGCGGCAATCGAGCGGCTCGAACCGGCGCGTCTGCACGCGCGTCTGGCGGAGCTCAAAGCGGCGGGGTACACGATGCTGCTCGACTTGGGTGCGGTTGACTATCCGAAACGTGCGCCGCGCTTCGACGTCGTCTATCACCTGCTGAAGCTGCCGCTAAGAAAGGCTTCCGTCGCAGAGCTCGCCACGCCGCAACGCCTGCGCATCCTGTGCGGCGTTTCGGCGGACGGTCCCAAGCTTCCGACCGTGACCGATCTCTGGAGCTGCGCTGATTGGGCCGAGCGTGAAGTCTTCGATCTCTTTGGAGTCGTTTTCGAAGGACATCCCGATCTGCGGCGCATTCAGATGCCGAACGATTGGGAAGGGCATCCTCTGCGCAAAGACTATCCGCTGCGCGGACCGGCGCGCGAACGATCGCCGCGTCCCGCTTTTGCGCTCAAGAGCAACGTGCAGGCGGGAACGCCGCCGTCGGGGCGCACGCTTCAAGCGCTGCAAGAGCAGATCCGTCGCGCACAGTCGGAGCGCCGGCCATGAGTTTCGGCGGCACGGCGCTGCGTCCCGAACTCGTTTCGCAGGACGGCAACGCGATGGTCCTTTCGATGGGCCCGCAGCACCCTTCGACGCACGGCGTGCTGCAGATTATGCTCGAGATCGAGGGCGAAAGCATCCTGAAGGCCGAGGCCGAGATCGGCTACCTTCACACCGGCATTGAAAAAACGTGCGAGAATCTTTTCTGGTCCCAGGCGCAGACGGCGATCGAACGGATGGATTATCTCGCGCCGTCCAGCAACGCGCTCTGCTACGCGTTGGCGGTAGAGAAGCTCCTGGGAGTCACCGACGACATTCCGGAACGCGCAACGCAGATTCGCGTCATGGGCGCGGAACTCACGCGGATCGCTTCACATTGCGTCTGGCTGGGAACCCACGGAATCGATCTCGGTGCGCTTTCAGTCTTTTTCTACTGTTTCGATCTGCGCGAAAACATTCTGGATCTGCAGGAGGCTGTCGGCGGTGCGCGCATGCATCCCAACCATTTTCGGGTCGGGGGCGTGCAGGCTGATCTGCCCGAAGGCTATATCGAGCGCCTGGACTCACTGATCGAGAAGTTTCCTGGCCGCATGCGTGATCTGCGCACGCTGCTGCAGGCCAATCCGATCCTGCAAGATCGTTTGATCGACGTCGGCATTCTGACGCCCGAAGAAGCGGTGCAATGGAGTCTCACCGGTCCCAGTTTACGGGCGAGCGGCATCGCGTATGACGTCCGCAAGGCCTTTCCGTACTGCGGTTACGAGAACTACCGGTTCGACGTTCCGACGCGCGACGATGGAGACTCGTATGCGCGCTTTCTCGTTCGCCTTGACGAGATGGAAGAGTCCATGCGGATCGTCGAACAAGTGCGCAAGGAACTCAAACCGGGTCCGGTCATGATCGACGACACGAAGATCGCTCCGCCGCCGAAAGAAACGATTGCGCTTTCGATGGAAGCGCTGATCCACCACTTCAAGATCATGACCGAAGGCTTCCGCGTGCCGCCCGGCGACGTGTATCAGGCCGTCGAGGGACCGCGCGGAGAACTTGGCTACTACATCGTATCCGACGGCGGGAACCGTCCTTATCGGGTTCGCACGCGTCCGCCGTCGCTCTACAATCTGCAAGCGCTCAAGTGTATGGCGCCGCACAACTTGATCGCGGATCTCGTGGTGATGATCGGCTCGCTCGATCCGGTTTTTGGGGAAGTGGATCGGTGAGTCATGGGACGTTTTCGCACCGTTTGATGCGGTCACACAGCGGGCCGTCATGGTGATGCATAGAACCATCGGCCCACGGCAACATTCGCTCATGGCGTGTGTGTCGTGGAATCGCTGGCCAGTTCACGTCCATGTGAACGGGGCCGACAAGCGAGGTGTCACCCTGATGGATAGAAGGGCATGGCTGGCTCGAAAATGTCGCAGTTTCCCCGACACACACTCAATTTCGCGAATCAACGATTGACGGGAAGCCCGGCATGACGCAGCGGCAAAAAGACTTTCCCGCCCTGTGCGAGCGCCTGGAGCCGCGATGCCGCGAGATCATCGCGCAATACGAACAGTCCAGGTCCGCGCTGCTTCCGCTGATCCATCTCTTCCAAGAGCACGAGGGGTTCGTCAGCATGGAAGCTATGGGCGCAGTCTCAGAGATCCTCGACCTTTCACCGGCCGTTGTTGAATCGACCGTCTCGTTCTACACGCTCTTTTTCCGCAAGCCGATCGGGAAGTATATGCTTCAAGTTTGCCGCGGCTTAGCGTGCACGCTCAACGGCGCGGAAAACATCATGGCGTATTTTCGCGAGAAGCTCGGCATCGGGCACCTTCAGACGACAGACGACGGGCTCTTCTCATACGAAGAGGTCGAGTGCCTTGCCGCATGCGACCGCGCCAGCTGCATGCAAGTGAACCTCGAGTTCGTCTACGACCTGACGCCGCGCATGATCGATGAGATGCTGGACGCGATGCGCGCCGGAACCTACGCCGTGGCCGCGCTGCCGCAAACCGAGAGACCGAGCAGCACGTGGGCAGTGAATCAAGACGGGCAAGTCGCGCTCGGCGACAAGTCGTTCGGGGCTCAAGATCAGAGCGATCCGAACAACGCCGGAGGGTTGGACCGCGACGGCATCATCATGCTCGATCGCATTCTTGCGGACGAAATGCGCTTCCGCGGCCGGACTCGCGAACTGCTGGCAACTGCGAATCCTGCGATCAAAGAGGTCGTCGAAGAGTAATGCCTGTCGTCAAAGTCCTTACCGCAGGCATCGGCGAGGCTAATCTGCGCGACATCGGCGTCTATCGCGAGCGCGGCGGCTACAAACAGTTCGAACGCGCGCTTCGCACGATGAGCTCGAAGGACGTTCTCGACGTTACCGAGCGAGCCGGATTGCGCGGACGGGGTGGCGCAGGGTTCCCCACCGCGAAAAAATGGTCGTTCTTGCCCGGCAAGGCCGAGGTGCGGTACTTGGCCTGCAACTGCGACGAGGCAGAGCCCGGAACGTTCAAGGACCGCATGCTGCTCGAGGAGGCGCCGCATTTGGTCCTCGAGGGCATGCTGATCGGCGCTTATGCCATCGGCTGCCACCACGCCTACATTTATATAAGGGGCGAATTCAAACGAGGCTACGCCGTCTTCATGGACGCCCTGTCGCAAGCGCGCCGGGCGGGAATGGTCGGAAGCGATCTGTTCGGAACGGGTTACGATCTCGACGTGACACTCCATCGGGGAGCCGGCGCCTACATCTGCGGCGAGGAAACCGCGATGCTCAACTCGATCGAAGGCAAACGCGGCGAGCCGAGGCTGAAGCCGCCGTTTCCCGCGGTCCAAGGGCTCTACGGCGCGCCGACGGTCGTGAACAACGTCGAGACGCTCGCGTATCTCGTGCCGCTGCTCGAAAAAGGCGCCGAGTGGTTTGCTTCGGTTGGAACTGAACGCAGCAAGGGATACAAGATCGTTTCGATCAGCGGTCACGTCCGGAAGCCGGGAAACTATGAGGTTCCGTTGGGAACGCCGGTGCGCGAGTTGATCGAACTTGCGGGCGGGTTGCGTCCCGGACGCAAATTGATGGCCGTTCAGCCCGGCGGCGGCTCATCCGCCTGCATCTTCGAAGAGCAGCTCGATCTTCCGTACGATTACGAATCGATGCAGAAAGCGGGTTCGATGCTGGGCTCAGGCGCGGTCGTCGTCATGGATGACACGACCGATTTCGTCCGCGCGGCGTTCAATCTGGTGCGCTTCTTCGCGCATGAATCATGCGGACAGTGCACGCCGTGCCGCGAAGGCGGGGACTGGCTCGAACGCGTTCTTCACCGCTTGGTCGAGGGGCGGGGCCTGCAAACGGATCTCGACATGCTCATGAAAGTCAGCCATGAGATCACGGGCCTCAATCTCTGCCCGCTCGGCGATTCGATTGAGCCGTTCTTGGCTTCGGTGCTGAAGCGCTTCCCGGAACAGTTTGAGGCTCGCGTTTTGGGGCGCAAGCCTGCGCCTGCAGCAACCGCATGAACGCTCTTAGGAACGCATCACTGGAGAGTGTCATGGTTCTATCCATCACCATGACGATGGCTGCATTTGCTCTACCGCTCCGAATCGCGCAACACAATGCATAACGGACAGCAGCAGCTCGTCAACCTCACGATCGACGGCGTACAGCTGCAGGTGCCGAAAGGCACGCTGCTGGTCGAAGCCGCCAAACAGATCGATCGCGAGATTCCGATCTACTGCTATCACACGAAGATGGGGCCCGCAGGCCTTTGCCGCATTTGCCTGGTCGAAATCGAAGGCATGCCGAAGCTGCAGATCGCCTGCAATACACAGGCGACTGAAGGAATGGTTGTCCACACGCAGAGCGAGAAAGCTGCGGACGGGCGCCGAGCCGTGCTTGAAGTGTACCTCGTCAATCATCCGCTGGATTGCCCCATTTGCGACAAAGGCGGGGAGTGCGATCTGCAAGACTACGCGATGGCGTATGGGCAAGGCTTTTCACGCAGCGCCGATCCGAAGATCAGCAAACCGAAGGCAATCGATCTCGGACCGACGATCGTCTTGGACGAAGAGCGCTGCGTCGTCTGTCAGCGCTGCATCCGCTTCGACGACATCATCGTCGGCGAGCGCGAGCTGGTGCTCAAGGATCGCGGCGTGCGCAATATCATCGCGACGGCGACCGGAGAATCGTACCGCCATAACTTCACGGGCAACGTAACGGAGCTCTGTCCGGTCGGCGCGCTGACTTCCAAGACGTACCGGTTCAAATCGCGCCCGTGGGACTTGCGCCGCACGGAGACGACCTGCACGCAGTGCTCCGTCGGCTGCCAGATGCATGTGGACGTGCGTGTCGGCAAAGTGATGCGCGTGATGTCCGTCGAGAAAGACGACGCAATTTCCGATGGCTGGCTCTGCGACCGGGGCCGCTACAACATCGGCTTTTACGATGACGCGCGCCGGTTGAAGCAGCCGCTCTATCGCAAAGACGGCGAACTGATCCAGATCGGTTGGGATGATGCGATCGAGCTTTGGGCGCGCGCGATCAAGGAGGCCGCGCCGCAGAAGGCGGCCGCCATCGGAGGAGGACGGCTCACGAACGAAGAGGCGTATCTGCTGCAGCACGTGATGCGCGCGATCGGAATCGGAAATTTGGATTGGCGCGCCGGACGTCAACGTTACGCTGCGGTGCCAAAGGGCGGATCGATCGTCGATCTGGAGCGCGCCGGCGCAATCATCGTCGTCGGTGAATCGCCGGCCGAACGGGCGCCGATCTTCGATCTGCGCGTACGCAAGACGGCTTTTCGCCACGGCGCGAAGCTGATTCGGATCGCCTGCGCTGAGCCGCGCTATCCGGCGCCGATTCCCTTCATCGAAGCGCCGACGGCGCAGGATGCCGTCGCAGCGCTTCCGCAAGGAGTGGAACGCATTGCCGTCGTCTGGGATGGCGTCGATCCATCGGCGCTGCAAGACGTGATGACGAAGCTTCCCGCGACGGCGCAGGTGTCGACATACGTCACCGGCGAGCAGCCCAACGCGCGCGGCGCGGAAGCGATGGGGATGCACCCGGCGTTCCTTCCGGGATACCGGCGCACCGAGCAGGGGAAGGGAACGCCTGAGATCTTCGCGGCGGCGCGCAACGGTGAACTGGCGGCCCTCTCGATTTTCGGAGCGAATCCGGTGCTGCACTTTCCGGACGGCGCGCTCGTCCGTGATGCGCTGCAGCGCACGCCGTTCGTCGCGGTGTCGGACCTCTTCATGACCGAAACCGCAGAGCTCGCATCGCTCGTGCTGCCGGCGCTAGGCTCGTTTGAGAAGACGGGCACGACGATGAACTTGGCCGGCGACGTGCTGCCACTCAACGCCGCGCACTCTTTGGAATCGCCTGCGGGCGCCCTCAGCGATCTTGAAATGATCGCCGCGCTGGCCGAGCGGTTCGACGTTACGCTACCTTCGGCGGATGAATTAGATCGCGAAGTGATCGCGCATCTGGCGCATGCTGCGCCGCCGCAAAGCGATGTGGAGGAAACGCGCGGACAGACCCCGCCGCCCTCCGCCGGCGAACTGGAATTTCGTGTCACGGTGCAGAGCCGGATCTTTGCGGGCGGAGGAACGAGCGCGCACGACGAGGCTCTGCTCGAGCTGCGGCCGCTGCCGGAAGCGGCGTTTTCGCCCGAGGATGCGGCTGCACTGCAGGTGTGCCAGGGCGACTATGTCGATCTGGCGGCGGGCGAGCAGACGATGCACGATCTGCTCGTTGAGGTGCGCCCGGGCGTGCAGCGCGGCGTTGTCGGCGTGATCGGCGGCCTTCCGGATTGCCCGGCAAACCTCTTCGGCGACGGATCGATCGTGCGCGTGCGCAACGCCCGGTCGCAAGCGCTGACGGCATGAACGCGTGGTGGACGCCCGCCGCCACCGTGTGGTGGGTCGTTGTCGTGAAGTGCGCCGTGCTGCTTTTTGTGGTCATCACGACTTTCGCGTACGCCATGCTGTTCGAACGCAAAGTGATCGGTTGGATGCAGTTGCGCCCCGGACCGAATCGCGTGGGACCATGGGGACTGCTTCAGCCCGCGGTGGATGCGGTGAAGCTGATGTTGAAAGAAGACCTCACCCCTTCCACCGCCGATCCGTTGATCTACCGGTTGGCGCCGTTCATCTCGCTGGTGACGGCCTTTGCAGCCTACGCCGTTATCCCGTTTTCGGAACCGGCGCCCGGAAACGTCTGGGCGATCGGCGACGTCAACGCCGGCATTCTCTTCCTGCTGGCGCTCACTTCGATCGGCGTCTATGGCGTTTCGCTCGGTGGGTGGGCCTCAGGATCGAAATACCCGCTCTTGGGCAGCGTCCGATCGACGGCCCAGATGATCAGCTACGAACTTTCCATGTCGCTTTCGCTGATCGGCGTCCTGATCTTGGCCGGCACGACTTCATTGGTCGGCATCGTCAATGCGCAAGCCAAGCTTTGGTTCTTCATTCCGCAGTTCATCGGGTTTGTGATCTACCTGATCACGGCCGTCGCGGAAACGAATCGCGCGCCGTTCGATCTGGTTGAAGCGGACGCCGAACTCGTCGGCGGCTTCAATACCGAGTATTCCGGGCTGCGCTTCGGCCTTTTCTTCATCGCCGAATACATCAATATGCTCACGGTGTCGTGCATCGCGACGCTGCTGTTCCTCGGCGGCTGGAATCCCATCGGTCAGCTGACGGTGATTCCCGGAATCGTTTGGTTTCTGCTGAAGGTGGCGTTCTTTATGTTCTTTTACATCTGGCTGCGCGCGACGTTTCCGCGACTGCGCTACGATCGCCTGATGGCCTTTGGGTGGAAAGTGCTCTTACCTGTTGCGACTGCCAATCTGATCGGCACCGCGGTCGTGGTTGCGGTGCGCTGATGAACAAGCGGCTCTTTAACGTCGGTGCAATCATCGCCGGCCTTTCAGTGACCTTCAAGCACATGTTCATCCGCAAGCCGACGATCCAATATCCCTCGGTGAAGAAGAAGCATGCGCCGCGCTTTCACGGACTGCACGAATTGCGCCGGTACGCGGACGGCAAAGAGCGGTGCATCGGGTGCGAGCTCTGCTCGAGCGTCTGTCCCGCCAATGCGATCACCGTTATCGGAGCGGAAAATTCGCCTGAGGATCGGCGGTCGCCCGGGGAGCGCTATGCCGCGCGCTATGAGATCGACGAACTTCGGTGTATTTTCTGCGGCATGTGCGAGGAGGCGTGTCCAACCGACGCGATCGTGCTGACGCCGCGTTTTGAGATGTCGGAACTGCGTCGAGGGTCGCTGATCTATGACAAGGATCGTCTGCTCGTCCCGCGCGACGCGGGGGTCGGAGCCGCTCCGGATGATCGCCCCAACGGCATTCCGTCCGATTTGGGCATGGTCGCTGATGTGAAGTCGACCGTCGATCCTGCCCGCGGCTACGATGCGACCTGGCGCGGGCAGATTCTGAAGACGCAAACGAAGGGCCTCGCGCCTTGATCGCGTTCTACGTTTTGGCGGCAGTGCTGATCGTCAGCGCCGTCTGGGTGGTTCGCGCTTCGAAACCGGTCTATAGCGTCGTCGCGCTGCTGCTGCATTTCGCGGCGCTGGCGATCGTGTATTTCACGCTTTCCGCCGAGTTCATAGCGATCATTCAGATCATCGTCTACGGCGGCGCGATTTTGATGCTGTTCGTCTTCGTCATCGCGCTGCTCTCCAGCGGCGTAGCCCCATTTCAATCGGGGCCTAACCGCTTGCCGCGCATCGCGGTTCCGGCGTTGACTTCGGTCGCGATCATGCTGCTCTTCATCGCCTACGCGATCGGCCGCGTTCCCGCCGTGACCGCGCCCTCCACGCAGCTCCCGCTCGGTGCGGCGGTCGGCACGGCAAACGCTTTCGGTTCCGTCTCGGACTTTGGACGGGCGCTCTTTACGACGAATTTGCTGCCCTTCGAGATAACGGCCTTCATTCTTATGGTCGCGGTGATCGGCGTCGTGCTGCTGGCCGGCGACGCAGCGCCGTATGTTCCGACTCGCCGGCGAGCCCGCGCCGTCGAGCGCGAGATGCGCGAGGCGGTGCTGCGCGCGGGAGAGGAGTGATGCCGTACCAGGCCCTCGCGGTGCCGGTTCTCAACTACATCGGTCTCTCGGCAGTCATCTTTCTGATCGGCGTTGCCGGCGTCGTGCTGCGGCGTAATCCGCTGATCATGCTCATGTCGATCGAGTTGATGTGGAACGCCGCCAATCTGCTCTTCCTCACCTTTGCGCGCACGTCGCTCAACAACGCGGGGCATATCTTCGCTTTTCTCGTCATCACGGTCGCTGCCGCTGAAGCCGCGATCGGACTTGCAATCGTGGTGGTCGTCTTTCGCAGCCGCGAAAACGTGGACGTGGACGAGATCGCGCTGCTGCGAGGGTGAGCGTTTGACCGGAACATATCCGCTGCTGTTCGCGATCTGGCTCTTGCCGCTCGCCGGCGCGATCGTCAATTGGGCCTTCGGCCCGCAGCTGAAGCGCAGCGCGGGAATCGTCGGCAGCGCAGCGGTCGGCCTGGCTTTTCTCGCCGCGCTGCTTTCATGGGGCGCGGCGACGCAAGGATCGGTTGCGGCGCTGGGCGCTCACCAGCAGCTCTTTTCGTGGATTCCGGGCTACGACTTCGGCCTGCTGCTCGATCCGCTCTCGCTAATTTGGACGCTGATCATCACCGGCGTCGGTTTTCTGATTCTCGTCTACTCGATCGGCTATATGTGGGCGGACGATGCCGTCGCGCGCTTCTTCGCCTACATGAACTTCTTCGTGTTCGCGATGCTCACGCTCGTGCTCTCCGACAACTTTGCCGGGCTGCTCGTGGGGTGGGGACTCGTCGGGTTGGCTTCTTACTTCCTTATCGGCTATTGGTTCGAGCGGCCGACTGCGGTGGCTGCCGCGCGTAAGGCGTTCGTCATCAACGTCGTGGGCGACGTCGGAATGATGTTCGCGATCTTCATGATTTTCGCCAAGATCGGCTCACTCTCGTACGGCGTCGTCTTTCCGCATAGCGCCGCGCTGGGCAACTGGCTGTTTTGGACTTGCCTGTTCCTCTTCATCGGTGCAGCCGCCAAGTCGGCGCAGATTCCACTGCATACGTGGCTGCCGGACGCGATGGAAGGTCCGACGCCGGTCTCGGCGCTCATTCATGCCGCCACGATGGTGACCGCGGGGGTTTACCTGATCGCACGCTGCTGGCCGCTCTGGAATGCGTCGCACGATGCACAGCTGCTTGCAGGCACTGCAGGCGGCGTCACCGCACTGGCCGCAGCAATTCTAGGCGTTGCGCAATGGGACATAAAGCGCATTCTCGCCTACTCCACGATGTCGCAGATCGGCTACATGATCATGGGCGTCGGCGTGACGGCCTACCAGGCCGGCGTCGCTCACTTCTTCATGCACGCATTCTTCAAAGCGGCATTGTTTTTGGGTGCCGGAATCGTCATTCACGAACTGAAGGACGAGCAGGATATCCGCCGCATGGGCGGGATGCGCCGCCGTGCGCCGGTGGCGTTTTGGGCGATGCTCGCCGCCGTGCTCGCGATCTCGGGATTCCCCGGCTTCTCGGGCTTCTACAGCAAGGATCCGGTGATCTATGGTGCGTTTGCGCACGGGTATCCGTGGCTCGGCGCGATCGGCATCGTGACCGCTGGAATCACGGCGTACTACATGTCCCGGCTCTTCATCGTCACGTTCTTCGGCGAAAGCCGCGGCGGACTCAATCCCGCGGAGCTTGGCATCAAGGAGCCGCCGCGATCGTTGGAACCGCACGACGTTCACGAAGAAGGCCGCGGTCACGCGCCGGCGTGGATCATGGCGGCGCCCGTCGCGGTTCTCGGCGTTTTCTCGGTCATTGCCGGCTACGTCATGATCGGCAGCGACTCGCCGTGGGCGCGCTTTTTCGCCGGAACCTTTCGCGGCGGCAGCCTTTTGCCCGCTCCGTTCAATGAGATCACGCTAACGATCGTCGTTGTCGTCGTGATGCTGGCAGGCATTGCGCTCGCGTACCTGCGCTATGGAACGCGCGCGGCGCTGGCAGACGCGCCCCAGCGATTACGGATCGAAACGGAGCGAATGCCGGCAGTTCTCGTGCGGCTCTACTACTTCGACGATCTGCTCGAATGGCTCTTCGTAAAACCCGCGCAAGCATTGGGCGCATTCTTCGGCCGTTGGTTCGATCCGCACCTCATCGATGGCGCCGTGCGCGACATCGTGGAAGTCAATACGTGGTTCGGCACAGTCGTGCGGAGCTTTCAGACCGGACTGCTGCGCGCTTACGCTTTGATCGTCGTCTTCGGAGCGATGTGTTTCGCGGTGTACTACGCGCTCGCCGGAGGACTTCGTTAGTTGGCGCTGATCCTGGTGGCCCTGCCGATCCTTGCCGGCTGCGCTCTCTTTTTCGTACCGCGCAGCGATCGCACGATCGCGCGCGCGACCGGCGCTATCGTGGCTGCCGCCACGTTCGTTCTGCCGCTCGTGGCGTCAGGCGACGGCGGCTTCGCGGCGCGCTGGCTCTCGCGGCCTTTCACCGCTTCGCTTCACTTTGGGTGGAGCGGCGTCTCGCTCTGGTTCGTGCTGCTTCTGGCCCTGAGCACGTTCTGCGCCGTGCTTTCGGCCAACATGGCGCAGACGCGCACGATGGTTGCGCTGCTCCTAATGCTCGAAGGCACGATGATGGGACTCTTTACCGCCCGCGACGTTCTGCTCTTCGCTCTGTTTTGGGATCTGATGCTCATCCCGCCGTTCTTTGCGCTGATCGGATGGGGATCGCACCACGAAACGGCGTGGCGGTACCTCATCTACAATTTCGCGGCGGGGCTTACGCTGCTCTTAGCGACCGCCGCCTTCGGCGTCATCTATGGATCGACCGACGTCATCGGAGCGGGCCATCAGGTGATCGGATCGTGGGCCCCTTGGATCTTCGCCGGATTCGCATTCGCCTTTCTGGTGAAGACGCCGGTCTGGCCGCTGCACACGTGGATGCCCGCAACGTACGCAGACACGCCGCCTGCCATGGTGTCGGTGGTCAGCGGCGTTCAATCCAAAGCCGGACTCTACGGGTTTTTCGCGATCGGTCTGCCGTTCTTCGGCGCGGTCATTGCTGGATGGCGCGAGCTCTTCGTCGTGCTGGCCCTCATATCGCTGCTCTACGGCGCTTGCATCGCGCTCACGCAGACCGATGGGAAACGAATTGTGGCGTACTCGTCGCTTTCGCATTTGGGACTGATTGTGCTGGCGCTGACCAGCGGAAACACGATCGCGTTTCAAGGTGCGCTGATCTACATCGTCGCGCACGGACTCTTCAGCGCCGCACTGTTCTTGATTCTGGGATATGTGGAAGAACGCGAGCAGACGAGAACGATTCTACGGCTAGGCGGGCTCGGCGTGGCGAACCCAAAGCTCGCCGGCGCCTTTACGATCGCGGCGCTCGCCGCGCTCGGTCTTCCCGGCCTTGCGGGATTCGCCGGCGAGATCATCATTCTGACCGGCGTCTTTCGCGGCGGGCTCTTTTGGCCCGCGTTGATCGCGCTGATTCCGATCATCTTGGCGTCGGCATACGTCTTGCGTCTGCTGCAAGACATCTTCAATGGCCCCAAGGTACCGGATCTTCCGGAGCGACGCGATCTCACGCTCGGCGAGGGTCTTGCCGTTGCGCCGCTCTTAGCTGCCCTCGTCGCATTGGGGATCTTTCCAAACCTCCTCATAGGAGTGCTGCGGTGATTGGGGTGAACCTCTTCACGCAAAACGATTGGAGCGCCGTTTTGCCGCTCTTCATCGTCGCGTGCTCGGCGCTCGTCGTGCTGCTCGCCGATTTCGTTTGGCGCGGCCGCACCAGCGCGCAGATTGCGATCGCGATCGGGGTAGCCGCGCTGCTTGCAGGCGGCATTACGGCGGGTCTCGAGTACGGGCGTGCCTACGATGCATTCGGCGGAGGATTCGTGCTCGGCGGCTTCGCCGTTGTTTTTCAGGAGATCATCGTCTTGGCTGCGCTCTTCTCGCTGGCCATCTATCGCACATCGATGAGCGAGGAGAAAACGAGCGGGGCCGTAGCGCTTTTGTTGTGGGCGACGGCGGGAGCGATGCTGATGGCCGGCGCCGCAAATCTGATGACGATCTTCCTCGGGCTGGAGCTGCTTTCGCTGGCGCTCTATTGCCTGTGCGGGCTTGCGAACCGGCCGACGTCGCGAGAAGCTGCGCTCAAGTACCTGATCCTCTCCTCGACGGCGTCGGGATTTTTGCTTTTCGGCATGGCGTTGCTCTTTGGGGCGAGCGGAAGCGTCACGCTCTCGAGCTTGGCGTCGCCGGCGCTCCTGACCGATCCGCTGTACTGGATGGGCGGCGGCCTGTTCCTGATTGGCATCTCGTTCAAGTTGAGCTTGATCCCGTTCCACGTGTGGACGCCGGATGTTTATGAAGGCGCTCCTTTGCCCGTGACCGCGTACATGACGGTTGTAACGAAGGCTGCGACGCTGGCGGTCTTCGCGCGGTTTGCGTACGCGGCCATTCCGCCAGGGGCACAGTATCCGCTGCTGATTCCGTTTTATTTGATCGCCGGCGTGTCGATGATCGGCGGCAATCTCGGGATGCTTGCGCAGACCGACATGAAACGGCTGCTCGCTTTCTCCGGGATCGCGCAAGTCGGTTACATCGTCGCCGCTCTTGCGGGCGCAACGGCGCAAGGCATGCGCTATGCGATCTACTACCTCGTCGCGTACACGTTCATGAACTTGGGCGCGTTTGCGATCGTTGCGCTCATCTCCGGAAAGAATGAAGAGGGTTCGCGTCTGGAATCGTTTCGCGGGCTAGCCGCGCGCAGGCCCTTGCTCGCCGCAGCGATGACGTTCTTTCTGCTCGCGCTGGCAGGCTTTCCGCCGACCGCCGGCTTTCTTGGAAAGATCCTCATTCTCGCGACGGACATTACGGCCGGCTACGCTTGGCTCGCCGGTCTGCTGATCGCCGGAACCGCCATCTCGCTCTACGCCTATTTCAAGGTCGTGCGGCTGATGTACGAGCGCCCGCCCGTGGACGCCGCGCCCGCCGCCGCACCTTTGCCGCTGGCCTATGTGACCGTTGCGATCTGCGCCGTCGCGGTCGTGTTGATGACCTTCTACCCGTTGACTCCGAGCAACATTTTGCCGCTGACCCGTTAGTTCGCTCGGCTGGTTCGGCATGTGTCACGCCTGCGGGCGCATAAGCGTTTTGCCTAAGGCTGCCGTCCAGGCCTCAAAGAGGGTTGATCGCATGGGCCGTTTTGTTTCATTGCTCTTCGCCGGCGCGGCATTCTGCGCCGCGACTTTCTCCGTTGCGTACGCTGCGGGAACTTCAACACTTGAAATCAATCCGCAGCGCGACTCTACGTATGCGTTGCCGTCCGATCCGCAAGGCGCGATGGAAGCGGCGCGCGAGCTCGTTGCCGCCGGCGATCTGGAAGGCGCGATCCGAGGGCTCAGCCGGTACGTCGCAGGACATCCGGGCGAGATCATGCCGGCCCGTTTGCTCGGCGACCTCTACTACCGCCGCGGCGATTTGGGCCGCGCCGAAGCGCAGTACAAAGCCATTCTGGCGCTCGTGCCGCGCGACAAGGAGACGCATAACCGGCTCGGCTCGGTCTACGCGACGCAGAACCGAATCGAAGATGCGATCGACGAGTTCAACCGCAGCCTTCCCGGAACCGATTCAGTCCCCGACTTGGTGAAGCTGCACATGCGTAAGGGCGACTTTAGCGTCTACATGGCCGAACGCGAGCGTGCCGCCCGCGAGTACCCCACCGATCCGGAATGGCAGCTCGAGCTCGGACAGGTATACGAGGCCGTCCATCGTCCCGATCTCGCAATTCTGTATTTCCGGCGCGCGCTCGATCAAGATCCCTCTTCCCTTTTTGCGCTCAATGGTTTGGGACTGGCATTCTTGGACGAAGATCAATACGATAGCGCGATCGAAGACTTTCAAACGTGTTTGAGGCACGACCAATACTACTATGCCTGCGCCGATAACTTGGGCGCAGCCTATTTGGAGAGCAAACGCTTTGCAGGCGCCGGCAGCATCCTCGCCTTCGCGCACAAGCTGCAGCCCGAACGTTCGGAAGCGCTCGTCAATCTCGGTTACTTGGCCGACGCGAACGGCGATTGGAAGAAAGCCGTTTCATACTACATCCAGGCAATGACCGTTTATCCGTATTCGCCCGACTCCTATATCGATTTGGGATACACGTACACCGTGCACGGCCTCTACCAACTTGCACAATCGGCGCTGGTCAAAGGCCTCGCGGTAGCGCCGGGAGACGGAAGACTCCACTTCTTGCTCGGCGATGCTTACGCGCGTCAAGGAAATCAATCGCTGGCGGAGATGCAGTTCAGAGCCGCCGCGACCTCCGACGATCCCGACGTCAAACGCCTCGCGCAGGAGCGCGTCGCGGCGCTGGAAGGAAACTCGATCCGGCCCTAAGCCTTTACGCGCCCCTACCGCCGCGCGATCGCTTCGATTTCCACCCGCGCTCCTTTGGGCAGCGCCTTCACCGAGACGGTCGAGCGTGCCGGCTTTCCTTTGTCGAAGTAACGCGCATAGACTGCGTTGACCGATGCGAAATCGTTGATGTCGATCAGGAAGAGCGTCGTTTTTACCACGTTCCCATAGTCGAGTCCGGCTGCGCGTAAGATCGCGCCGACGTTTTGCAGCGCGCGCTCGGTTTGCGCTGCGGCGTCGCCCTCAATCAGCTCGCCGGTCTGCGGATCGATCGCCACTTGACCGCTGCAGAACAGCTCTTCGCCCGCGAGGACCCCTTGACTATAGGGACCGATCGGTTTGGGCGCATCGTGCGTCTCGATCGGCCGGGAGCTCAAACGCCGGCTTCCTCGCGCGTCATCGTTCCTTTGAACGCCATGGCGGCTTCCTGTAGACCGAAGTTGCTTTCGTACAGCTGCGCAACGCGCGCCCTTTCCTCGTCGGTCAGCGCCGGCGTCTGGGGAGCAGCGGCAAACTCGTGCAGCTGTTCGCAATCGTAGATGTTGGGAAGGACCGTCATCACGCGCGGCTCTGCGAGGATCCATTGAATCGCCGCCTGCGCGAGCGTCCTGTCGGCGCGCTCGAGAAACCGCAGCTGCTCCACTTTCTTCACGCCGTTTAACAACCACGACCGAGGCCGGTGCCGGCGGTGATCGCCCTCCGGGAAAACGGTCTCTTCCGTATACTTGCCCTCGAGCATGCCGCTTGAGTGCGGAACGCGGATCATGTAGCCCGTTCGCGCGCTGCTGCGCTCCGCAACGCGGATCTGTTCGTTTCCGGGATACTGTTCGAGAACGTTCCAAATGATCTGCAGCGACGCTACGTTGCGTTTTTGGACCGCATCGAGGCCTTCATAGAGCCAGCCGATTGCAGGTCCCAGCGCCACCCCGTACATGCGAATTTTCCCCTCGTTCTTCAGTGCTTCCAGGACTGCGAAGAGTTCATCGTCGTCGATCTGCTCGAGCCGCGCATTGTGGATCTGATAGATGTCGATGACATCTGTCCGCAGGCGCGACAGCGACTCTTCCAACGCAAAGCGAACGAACTTGGGCGAAAAATTCTGCGGCAGCTCGCGCTCGCCGCGGCGGGCGCCGGGATGGGCGTAGAAATCGTAGCCGAACTTGGTCGCGTAAACAACGCGATCGCGGCGGTCCCTAAAGGCGGCAGCCAGCTGCGTTTCACTGCGCCCGTTGCCATAGACGTCGGCGGCATCGAAGAGCGTGATCCCGAGGTCCAGAGCTTCGTGCAGGATGGCGATCGCTTCCGCGTCGCTCTTCTTGCCCCACCAGTCCGTTGCGGTGGTCCAAAGGCCGAAGCCGACCTCGCTGACGGTAACGGTGCTTTCCGGATAGGTGCGATACTTCATGACGACAGAACCCTTACGCATGCGCTCATTTCAGGACGAGTTTGCTACCGTTGGACGCTGGATTGACCGATACTTGTCGACGCCCGGCGAGTACCCCGTTCTCTCGCGTTCCGAACCGGGCGAGATTGCGGCCGGCCTTCCGCCCGAAGCTCCGGAGAACGGCGAACCGTTCTCGCGCATCATCGAGGACTTCGAGCGCATCATTCTGCCGGGCATCACACACTGGAACAGTCCGCGGTTCTTCGCCTACTTTGCGACCAGCGCCGCGCCGGTCGCAGTGCATGCCGAAGCTTTGGCGGCCGCGCTCGACGTCAAGGCGATGCTCTGGCGCTCGTCACCGGCGGCAACGGAATTGGAAGAAGTCGTCATGGAATGGCTTCGCAAGCTGATCGGCTTGCCCGATGTCTTCACCGGCATGATCTTCGACACGGCGTCGATCGGCGGATTCACGGCGCTGGCTGCGGCGCGCGAATCGCTGGACTTGGGGATTCGTGATCGCGGCATGACGGGACGATCGCTTCCGCCCCTGCGCGTCTACATTACCGAGCAAACGCACTCCCACATTGAGAAGGCATGCATCGCGCTCGGGATCGGACGCGAAAATGTGGTCAAAGTCGCCTGCGACGATCGCTACCGGATGTCGGTCGAAGACCTTGCAGCGCAGCTCGATGGCGACGCGGCGGCCGGAATGCGTCCGATGTGCATCGTTGCGACGGCCGGCACGACGTCGACGACTTCGCGCGATCCGATCGAAGAGATCGCAGCGACTGCGCGTCAACGGCGCGTTTGGCTGCACGTTGACGCTGCGTATGCCGGCGTCGCCGCAGTCATGCCCGAGTTTCGCTGGATACTTGCCGGAGCGGAAAGCGCGGACTCGATCGTGGTCAACCCGCATAAGTGGCTCTTCGTGCCGATGGACTGCTCCGCGCTGTACGTGCGGGATTTCGCGTTGCTGCGCAAGACCTTCAGCTTGGTCCCGGAGTATCTGCGCACGCCCGAAGAGCGCGTCGTCAACTACATGGACTACGGGCTGCAGCTCGGCCGCCGTTTTCGCGCGCTCAAACTCTGGTTCGTGCTGCGATCCTTTGGCGCAGAAGGCCTGCGCGCTCGTCTGCGCGGCCACATTCGTTTGGCGCAGAAGTTTGCGGGCTGGATAAAAGCCGAGCCCGCCTGGGAGCTGCTCGCGCCGCATCCCTTCTCCGTCGTCTGTTTTCGCTACGCGCCGGCAGGCTTCGGCGAAACGCAGCTGGACGAACTCAACGCCGCGCTGCTCGAAGCGGTCAATGCGAGCGGCGAGATCTTCATCTCGCACACGAAGCTGGAGGGCCGCTTTGCTTTGCGTCTCGCGATTGGTAATCTGCGGACGACTGAAGACGACGTGGCGCTGGCATGGCGGATACTCCGCCAAGAGGCTAGTAAAGTCTAAGGTACGCTTGATGCTCCCACGGATGCACCGCGCGGCGATAGCGCTCGTACTCGGCGAGCTTGGCGTCGCGAAACGCATGGTAAATATGATCGCCCAGCCCGGCGCGAACGACCGGGTCGCCGTCGAGCTCTGCGATCGCTTGACGTAACGAGTTGGGCAGCGTGCGCACGCCGCGCTCGCGGAGTTCGCGCTCCGTGAGGTCGTACGTTGAACCGGTGAACGGATCGCCGGGAAGTAACTGCCGCTCCACGCCGTCCGCGATCGCGCCGGTCAATACCGCGAGTGCGAGATACGGATTGCACGCCGGGTCGGGACTTCTCATTTCAACCTGAGGCGGATGTTCGTGCGGCGGGACGCGCACGAGCGCATTTGCGCTGCGTTCGGACCAGACGGTGTAGACGGGCGCATCCCAAGCGGCGACGAGGCGCTTGTACGAGTTCACCGTTGCATTGCAGACGGCCGTGAGCGCGGACGCGTGTGCGATCAAACCGCCGATGGCGTAGAGCAGCGTATCCTGCTGAGCTTCTTGGAGAGCGAAGTTGACATGCAGGCCGCTGCCGGCCCGATCCTCGAGTGGTTTGGGCATGAACGTCGCTTCCAACTGAAAGCCCGCGGCAAGATGCTTGGCGATGGTCCGCAACGTCAGCAGCGCATCGGCCGCTTCGAGAACGTTTCCGTGCGCGAAATCGATCTCGTGCTGCCCGGGCCCATGTTCGTGATGCGCGCTGGCGACGCTGATGGACATCGCTGCCAGCGCTGAGACGATTGCGCTGCGCGCGTCCTCTCCGCGATCGTTTGCGCTGAAATCGAAATAGGAGCCGACGTCGGCGGTTTGCGTCGATCCGTAAGGCGTCCGGTGCGCTTCGAAGAGATAGAACTCGACTTCCAAGCCGACGTTAAAAGCGGGCAGCGAGGATCGCGCCTCCTCGATCGCGCGTTTGAGCGTCGTACGCGGACAGCCTTCGAATGGCGAGCCGTCGGGCATTGCGATGTCGCAGAGGAGTCGCGCTTCACCGGCCTCAGCGGTGGACCACGGATAGAGCGCAAACGTCGCCGGATCCGGGCGCAACACCATGTCGAGCTCCTCACCCCGCACGAACCCGTCGATCGATCCGCCGTCAAAAGTGACTTTTCCGTCCAGCGCCGCTTCCAGCTCGCCCACCGGAATCGAAACGTTCTTGCCGACGCCCAAGACGTCGGCAAAGGCGAGCCGCACGAAACGCACCTTGCGCTCCTTAGCCAGACGCAAGACCTCGCGCTTTGCCGCCGACGGCTTCAGATCGCTAACGGGTGAGTGCATCGATTGCAAGAGCCATCCGAAGGGTGAGCTGGTCGTGCGGATCGTCGAGTTTGCATTCTGCGATCTCGCCGATTTGGCGCAGGCGGTAGAAGACGGTGTGCCGGTGAACGTTCAACTCCGCTGCCGCAGTCTTCACGTTCTGGCCGACGGAAAAATACAAACGCAGCGTGCGTTCGAGTTCGGTCTGATGCTTTTCGTCATAGTTCCGAAGCGGCGTGAGCGTACGTAAGGAAAACTCACGCATCGCCTTCGCATCGGCGCCCGCAAGCAGCAGCGGGTACGCGCCCAAATCGTCGTAGACGCCGACGCTGCCTATCCCAAAGAGACGCCGCGCGATCGAGAGCGCGGCCTGCGCCTGAGCCAGCGACTCCGCAAGCGAGGCGAACGGTAAACGGGTGCCGACGCCGGCGCTCATGCGCACGTCCGCAGCTTTCTTCGCAAGCGTGCGCGGCAGCAACGATGCAGCCGTGCGCGCGTTGGCAGCGTCGATCTCGCGAGAAGCAGGAATGAACATGACGAGCATGCCGCTGCGCTCCAGCACGCCGGCGTCCGCGCTGGATGCGTGCAAAGCTTCGAGCGCTACCGCCCGCAGCTTTGCGCGATCCGCTGCGGCGCCGTCTTCGTTGACGATTTCCACCTCCAGGCAAATGGCGATATAGTGCGTCGCCGGCGTGATGCCGCGGGCCGCAGCCTCATCGCGCGCAGCCGCTGCATCGAGCGGTTCGCCGGAAATGAGGCGTTCCCAAAAAGCTCGGCGCCGCCCGGAGTGTCCTCCGGCTTCGCGCGCAAACTCAACGCCTATCGCGCCTGCGGTGAGACGCGCAAAGTGTTCGTACGCATCGAGATCGCCGGCCCCGAAGATGGACAGCTGCCCGACGCGCGCGTCGCCCGCGACAATCGCGACGGAACGGCCTGCGTAACCGTTGCGCAGCGCACCAAACCTTCGCTCCTGCGGATCGTCGAGAAGTGGCCGGACGCTGCTGGGCAGCTGCTTGCCTCCCGCCGCCGCGACGTGGCGCCATTCAGCGTCCTCCACGAGAACGCCGACGGCTGCGCGACGCGCCAAGTAGTCCGCCAGCGCGCGCGGGCCGCCGCCTGATGCAACGGTGCGCGAGAGGCCTTCGGCAAAGGCGACGAGCTCTTCGGGGGTCACGCGAGCGATCTTCGGCAGCGGCTAAGTCGTTCCGCCGCGCATCAACGAGAAGACGTAATAGAGCGAAATGCCGCCGACGACGATGACCGTGGCCCATGCTAGGACGTTGCCGATCGGTCCGTTGGTGTATCGGCCCATGACGCCGCGCCTGTTGACGATCAGCAGCATGAGCACCAATTCGGGGGGCAAGAGAATGCCCTGCGCGACTTGCGCGTAGAAGATCAGCTTCAAGAGCGGCGTGCCGGGGATCAAGATCAGCGCAGCTCCCGCGATCAATGCAAACCCGAAGAGCATAAAGAACACCGGCGCTTCGGAGAACCGCCGGTCCAGCGCCGCTTCGAATCCGAGGGCTTCGCAGACGACGTAGCTGGTCGAGAGCGGCAGGACCGTTGCCGTGAACAGGCCCGCGTTCAGGATGCCCAAGGCGAAGATCACTTCGGCAAATTCGCCGGCGAGCGGCCGAAGCGCAATCGCGAAGTCGCCGGCCTGCGACGGCATAACGTGCGCGCCATGTTCGTTCGCCATGTAGATCGTCGCCGCGTTGGCAACGATCATGAAACCGGCGATGGCGATGCCCAAGATCGACCCGATTATCACGTCGGCGCGAGCTGCGGCCAAGTGCTCTTCGCGCGCGTCTTTTTCAACGACCGCCGATTGCAGAAAAAATTGCATGTAGGGAGAGATCGTCGTGCCGATCAGGCCCACCACCATTACGAGGTACGCCGGATCGCGAAAGTCGAGTGTCGGGACCAGCGCTCCATGCGCCACGGCTTGCCAGTTCGGGTGCGCCAGCACTGCCGAAACGATGTAGCACAGATAGATCAGCGAAAGCACGAGGAACGTGCGCTGGACCACCTTGTTGTCGAAACCGAGGATGAAGATCAGCACGACGACCACAGCCGCCGGAACCGCGATGTAGCGGGTGATATGGAAGATCTCCGAGGCTGCAGCGATGCCCGCGAACTCCGTGGCCGTAATCACCAGATTGATGAAGAAGAGCGCGGCCATCGCGAAAAATGAAACGCGGACGCCGAAGCTCTCGCGGATCAGTGAGGCCAGCCCCTTGCCGGTGACGGTGCCCATGCGCGCCGCCATCTCCTGAACGACGATCAGCGAAACCGCAAGCGGCAAAAGCAGCCACAACGTTTTGTAGCCGAACTGCGCTCCGGCGGAAGAGTAGGTTGTGATGCCGCCGACGTCGTTGCCGGCAGAAGCGGTGATGAAGCCCGGCCCGAGAACGCCGAGAAGCAGCAGAAGCGATCGCCAGAAGGTGCGCCTGCGAACGATCGCCATCGTAAGGTTTAGCTCTGCACGGTTGCGCGCCGGCCGCGGCGCCGCGCCGTTGCGGTGATGTGCGGGAGCTCCTTGGCGAGATGCTCGGGCATGATCGCGTCGATTGCATCATCCACGGTAACGATTCCGAGCAGTTTACCGCGTTCGTCCACGACCGGAACGGCCAGCAGATCGTAGCGGGCGATCGTTGCGGCGACGTCGCGGGCGGGCGTTTCCGGCTGCGCCGTCACCACGTCGCCTTCCATGATCTGATCGATGCCGGCGTCAGGCTGCGCGAGCAGCAGAGCGCGAAGCGTCAACACGCCGAGCAGCCTGTCGTCAGTATCCAAGACGTAGAGGTAGTAGATAAACTCCGACTCGGGCGCGATCTCGCGGATCTTGCGAATGGTCTGTTCGGCCGTGCGGTGCGGATAGATCCAGACGTAGTCCGTCGTCATCAGTCCGCCTGCGGTGTCTTCTCCGTACGTGACGAGTTGCCGCAGCTCGCCCGCGGTGTACTCGTTCATCTCCGAGAGCAGCTGCGCGCGCTGCTCTTCGGTCAGCTCGCCTAGCAGATCTGCCGCGTCGTCCGAATCCATCTCTTCGATGATGTCGGCTGCCCGTTCCGTGCCGAGGTCGTCGATGATGGAACGCTGGCGATCGGCGCCGAGGTGTTCCAGCGCGTCGGCTGCCGTTTCGTCATCGAGCGAATGAATCACGGCCGCAGCTTCGCGGGTTGAAAGTTCGCCGATGATCTCCGCTAATTCACTGGGATGCAGGCGCGCGAGCTTACTCTCCTTGACGGCAAGGACCACTTGCGCCGGATTGAGCTCGCGGATCGGGGCGACGGAGTCCCACGCGATCATCGAGCGTGGAATGCGATCGTAGATCCACGGCGTCAGGCGCCGTCCCAACGCTTTCAAGCCCAAACGCCGCAGCAGGCCGCTGATTCCGACGTCGGCGGCAACGACGCGGACCTTTTCGCCTGCGACGGCCAGCTCGATGTCGTTGATGCGCACGACCTTGCGCCCGTCCACGTCGACGATCTGCTTGTCGAGCAGGTCCGAAACGAGATAGAGCGCTTCTTGATCGGGCGGCGCCGGAACTTTGGGCGCGTCGCGCAGTGTTGCCGCTCCCCCGGCATCGAGGTCGGAGATGCCCTCAATCGGCGCATAGCGAGGGCCCTGCGCAGTCTTGATGACAAGACCGCTGACTTCGGGGAATCGCTCGTCGGGGTGATTGACGAGGAAATCCGTGACTCTGCCGATCGGCAGATCGTTGACGGTGGCGCGCCGCCCAACGATTTCGGAGATGAATCCACGTTGGAACGGCATCGCGGTGCTTCACCTCCTCTTTAGATTACGTTGCAATCGGCGTCTCTCGCGCGAATTTTCCGTCACATCGGGGGCAAGCCTCCCGAGCCGGCGGGAACACGGGTAAACCGCTGCTCGCGGACGAAGCGGCGCGCGATGCGCATCGATCGCGACCGGCGGTATCGCGGGCTTCGAGCCGTCGGACTGAAGACCAATCGTCTCGATACGCTGATCGATGGAGTCTATGCGATCGCGCTGACCCTGCTCGTTCTGGACGTGAAACTACCCGACGGTTTGTCGAGCATCGCCGCCATTAATCTTGGGCTCGCGGGGATGCTTCCCAAATACGGCGTGTATTTGATCGCCTTCTCGAGCGTCGCGCTCTCCTGGATGTGCCACCACTACTACGCGAGCCTGGTCGTCCGCACGGACTTCATGCACGTCTTCCTCAATCTCGCCGCGCTCATGTTCATCGCGCTCGTTCCGTTTTCAGCCGCTGCTATGGGAACGTATTACTACGATTCATGGGCGGTGGCGGCGTTCACGCTCAATATGGTCGTCGCCAGTCTGCTCTATGCTTTGAACTGGCATCATTGCGTGCGGTATCTGCTTATCGAAAACGTCCATCGGTCAGTGCTGACCTTCACCGTTGCGCTCATCTGGGCGTTCGTTCTTACCGAAGCCGTCGCCGCCGGCGTGGCGTTTCTCTCGCCTTATGCCGGTATCGGCGTTGCGGCGTGCATCATCATGCTCGGGTTCGTCTTCGTCGCATTCCTCGAGCCGCAGATCATCGAGAGCCGCTACCGCGCGACGATCCGCACCGAAGAACAAATCGCGCCGGAGTGAAGCGGCGATCGCCGCTCGATGCGGCTCGCGATGCGGCACTGGAGGCCGGCGCTCTGCTGATCGAGCGGATCGGCCTGCCGATGGAGCTCGAAGAGAAGCATGCGCGAGCCGATCTCGTGACGGCCGCCGACCGTGAAAGCGAACGTCTCATCGTCAAGCGCCTCTCCGCAGAGTTTCCTTCAGCCGCGTTTCTCGGCGAAGAGCAAGGCGCGCGCCGCGGCACCTCCGGCGAGCGCTGGATCGTCGATCCGCTCGATGGAACGACCAATTTCGCGCATGGTTATCCGCTGTTCTGCATTTCGATCGCCTTTGAGCGCGGCGGGGAACTGATCGCCGGCGTCGTTCACGCGCCGCTGATGAACGAATTCTTTGCGGCGGAGCGGGGAAGCGGCGCGACGCTCAACGGGAATCCGCTGAAGGTTTCACCGGTGAAAGCGGTCGGCGACGCGATGGTTTGCACGGGTTTCTACCCGGCTGACTTCGAACGCAACGCGCGCCACTTCGCGGCCGCGTCGCATCGTGCGCAAGCGGTCCGGCGCGATGGAGCTGCGGCGCTCGATCTCGCCTATGTCGCCTGCGGCCGGTTCGATGCCTTTTGGGAATTCGGTCTGCATGCGTGGGACGTCGCCGCGGGAACGCTGCTCGTGGGCGAGGCGGGAGGGCGCGTCACGCAGGTGGACGGCTCGACCGCGCGTTTGGATGCGCGCTCGATTCTCGCCAGCAATGGCCTCGTGCATGCGGAGATGGTTTCGCTTTTCTCGTCCATTTAGGCGCCATGGTTCGATAACCTCACCATGACGAGGGCGATGGCAGCGCCTGCGATGCGCAAACTGCGACATTTTCGCGCAAAACACGGATGTTTTCTTCAAAACTTGTTCTCGCGAAAATGCGCCGTAGCGGCCCTGTTCACATGGACGTGAACTGGCCAGCGGTTGCGCAGCGAGGTGCTGCCATTGCGATCGTCAGACCGCCACAAGCGGACGGCGAGTCCAAGCCTCACCACGCAGTTTGAGCGACGTCAAACCCGCGCGCGCGAGCCACGCGAAGATCCATCCCGCCGGCACGCCGAAGAGGCCGACGTGCAGCACGCGTATGCACACGTAGGCGACCGGCAGCACGAGAAGGCCGCTGACGATCCCGACCAGCATCGAGAATCGCGTATCACCGGACGCGCGGATCGGCGCCATCGAAACCATCGCCCAACCTTTAATCGGCAGCGTCGCCATGTGCAACGCGAGCGGCAGCGCAGCAACGGACGCGACGATCGCATTGAGCGTAAAGAGAAATGCCAGCGGCCAGGCCAGCGCCGCCGCGACGATGGCGGCGAGCGCAGTGATCTTGAACGATATCGTGCGAGCTCGAATGAAAAACGATCGCGCGCCCGGCACGTCACCCGCGCCTAGACGCTGACCGATGACGGTTTGCGCGGCGGACTGCAGCGGACTTGGGACGACGAACGTGAGATCGGACACCACATTGAGCGCGCGGAATCCCGAAATCGCGATGGGCCCAAAGGGCGCCAGCATTGCGACGATCGCGGCGTCCGGAGCGATCACGGCAAAGAGAAAAACCGCTTCCGGCAAGCCGAGACGCGCGCATTCGAGCGCTAGCCGCACGCTTGTTCGCAGCGTCGAGAAGATCCGGTAGATCGGCCGTCGCCACACATACCACAGCGTGTAGAAAGCAGCAACCGTTTCGGAGAGCAGCGATGAGATGCCGGCGCCTGCGATGCCGAGCGGCCGATGCGTCCACCATCCCAAGGCCAGCATCAAGAGCAAAGGAATGTGGATCAGATTGATGATCGCCAGCACCAGGACGCCGAACCTGCGGTTTCCCGCCGCGCCCAGCCCCGTGACCAGCGTTCCGGAGATCGCGATCGGAATCATCGAAAAGCAGCGCAGGATCAAGTAAGTGCCGCTTGCATGCGCGGACGAAAGGTGACCGACGAGGACAGTGATCAGCGGCGCCGCAAACGGCACGCTGAGCCCGGCGCAGAGCAGCGAAAAAGCAAACGGGACGATAAAACCGGCGCGAACGGTCCGCGCGAAGCCTTCGACGTCCTGCGCCCCGATGCGCTGAGCGGCGATGATCGAGAGACCGCTCCAAAAACCGCTGATCGTGAAGATGACCGCGATGAAGATCGTGCTCGCACCGGTGACGCCGGCAAGCGCGATCGGACCCAATGAGCCGATCGCAATCGTATCGACGATCCCCAGCAGCTGATCGCCGAGCATCGTGACCGCGAGCGGCACGGAGAGGCGGCGAAATGCGGCAGCAACGTTCGTGTGGTCGACGATCATAGCGTGGGAAAGCCGAACGTCTTTAGCTTCGAGCTTCCTCCAGGGCCGCGAAGAATGCGCTCACATCGTCGTCGCTGGTGTAGAAATGGGGACCGACGCGTATGCCGCAGCCGGGCCGGTAGTCGACGAAGACTCGCTTGCGAATCAATTCTTCGTAGACGCTTCGCGAGTTTGGGAAATCAATGCCGATCCACCCCGTGCGCTTTGCCGGATCCAGCGGCGTGTTGACGCGAAGGCCAAGCTCAAGTGCCTTCTCGGCGATGCGGGTCGTCAAGCGCACGTTGTGTTCGCGAATGGTCTCGACGCCGATCTCACGGATCATGTCGTGGCCGGGCTTTGCCGCCATGTATCCGGGGATCGTAGGCGTTCCGGTTGCCCATCGGTACATCGAAGAGGCCCACGTCATCGGCGCCGGTTCGAACGCAAAGGGACGCGCATGCGCCATCCAGCCCGTCACGGCCGGTTCGAAACGCTCGCGCAGCGCTGGTTTGACGTAGATCCAACCGCAGCCGGCGGCGCCGCAAAGCCATTTGTGGCTTCCTCCCGTCACGATATCCAAATCCCATTCGACGACGTCGTACGGATAGACGCCGGTCGTCTGATATGCATCGACGCAGAGCAGCGTTCCGGTCTTGCGGCAATGTGCTTGAATCGCGCGCACGTCGGCAACGGCGCCGGAGACGTAGTACGCGTGCGAGAGAACCGCGATGGCGGTGCGCTCGGTGATCGCATCAACGATCCGTTCGGTCTGGATGGTCTTGCCGTCGTCCGAAGGCACGATGCGCGGCTGCGCGCCAAAGCGCTGCCACTCGGTCCAAACGTAGGTCAACGACGGAAACTGGAGCGCTTCGTAGACGACCTCGTTCCGATCCGGCGTAAACCGCAGCGTGGACGCCAACGCCGCCTGCAAGACTGAAACGTTGGGACCGAGGAAGACGCTGCCTGGCGGCGCGCCGATGATCGCGCCGATGCCGTCGGCAATCTCGGCGATGCCGGGGAGCCAGCGTTCCCACGCCTCCGCACCTTCACTTGCCCATTCATCGAAGTAACGCTGCAGCGCAGCCTTGGCGTCAAGCGGCGCGGCGCCCATCGAATGGCTGACGAGGTAAGTCGAGCTCTCCAGAATCGGGAAGCGATCGCGCAGCATCGCTTGCGTCATCATTTTCATCCGCCGTACCCCTTGCCCAGATACGTGCGCACCTCCCAGAGTTCCGGAAAAAAGCGGTGCTGGAGAGTCGTCGCAAGATAGCTTGCGCCCAAAGAGCCGCCCGTACCCGGTTTTCCGCCTATCATCCGCTCTACCATCATCACGTGCCGGCTGCGCCAAAGCACGAACCGTTCGTCGAACTCGATCAGGTCTTCCAAGAGCATGTACAGATCGTAGTGCGCATCGGGCTGCGAGTAGATCCTGCGCACCATGGCGACCAGCTCATCATGCGATGCAACCGGGAAGCCGCGGCGCCGCAAGAGCGCCTTCACTTTGTCATAGAGCGACGGACACTCCAGGCGCTCGCGCAAGCGGGACTGCTGCGCCGGCTCCATCTGCACGTACTTCAAGACTTCGGTGCGGCGAACGCCGCAGAGAAACTCGATTTCACGGAATTGGATCGATTGAAAGCCGCTGGCGGGATTCAAATGGTCGCGGAAAGCGTTGAAGTCCTGCGGCGTCATCGTTTCGAGAATGTCGACCTGCGACTCGAGCAGACGCTGTATGGTGTGAATTCTGCGAAAATGTTTGGCGACGGGCAAGAGGCGGTCGGCGTCCAGATCGCGCATCACGGCCCCCACTTCGTGCAGTAGTTCTTTGAACCACAGCTCGTAGACCTGATGGATGATGATGAACAGCATCTCGTCGTGGTGCGGCGGCGTCGAGAGCGGCTGCTGGAGCGCGAGCAGCTCGTCCACCTTCAAATAGGAACCGTAGCTGAGCTGCTGGGTCGTCACGGTGCTAGCGAACGTTTACGACGAAGGTTTGCGTCTTGGCCGGCGCGACGCCATGCTCCCAGGGTCGCACGTACTGGAACTTCAAACGCGCGACGCCTGCGCTGCTGATGCGTTCCCGCGGTATACGGAAGCGAGACCGAGAAGCGTGCGTTCACGCGTTCGCTCAGCACCGCCGGCGCCTGCGTCGCCAGCAGCGACATCAAGAAGAAGCTCACGATCGTATCTCCCTTTTGCGCGAGCTTACGGGGCCGGGGCGCGTTCTCCTCGAACGACCGCGCATGCGCTTTCTTCATCGCAGTATCTTCATTTTGGCAGCACTCGGCACAGCGTGTTCGTCCCAGCCCCAGCGTCCGCAACACCCGGCAGCTGCGCCTTCGCTGCGCAATCCGCTGGATTTCCCGCTCTACGCCGGTTCAAAGATCGTTTCATCGCGCAGCTTCACGCAAACGATCAACGCACAGAGCGGCGCCTCCGCCCAGTCGATCTTTTCGGAAGGCAACGGAACGTACACCGGCCATGAAGTGATTGCCGCGACGGGAGCGCCTTTTACCGAGCTCAAAGCTTGGGTTGCGCGACTCAACGCCAATCCGCCGGCGGGGTATTCCCTGTTAGGCGACGGCTCGTTCCAGAACGTCCATGCGCGCGCGCAAGGGTATGGCTTCGACTACGCGAGTTTTGAACGCCCGCAGAACGGCAAGACGCGCGGCGTGCTGGTCATCGTAATGGATCCGCAGCGAGTGAATCGCCGGCTTGGCGTTGTTCTGAGCCTCATGGGGAAGTATAAAGCGCTGCCGGGCGCCTTACGCGCACCGGTGGACGATCAAGTCAAAGCTCGCCTCGGCATGTCGGTGTCCGAGGCGCTGCAGCCTGACAGTCCCGTCGGCGCCACACTCGGGGCGCTGGATCAGTTCGGCCGCCGCGATGCGCGGGGCGTGGTCGTGTTGAGCGCCGTCAAAGAGTAGCTGCGCCTCACACCTTATACACAACTTCTTTGTTCTTATGCGCGCTCTTGACAGGGATTCACAGGCGCATGCCGCTTAACCGGCGGCCTCTATGGGACTGGTCGTATTTCGTTCGTTGAAAGATGCCCTCAACGCCGGATATCACGTGTACGGAAAAACTGAAGGTGGCTACCTTGCGCGATTGCGCACGAGCAACGGCTGGGCGCTGGCTATCGTAGACGTCGGTGGCAATGCGGATCGCGTGCCTTCAACGCAAGACGATCCCTTCGAAGGTCAGTAACCGTCGCCGCATCGAGCGCGGTCCCGCTCCGCGGACCGTCCCGTCGCTTCCCACCACGCGGTGCGCGGGAACGAGCAGATCCAGCGGCGTGGTTCGCATTGCCAGAGCGACGCCGCGTGCCGCAGCGGGTCTTCCAATCGCGCGCGCCACGTCGGCATACGAAATCAGCTCGCCGGTTTCCAGGCTTGCAACGAGCCGCCATGCGTCGCACTGAAAGCCGGTTCCGCAAAGATGCAGTGGAAGATCGAAGCGTCTGAGCCGCTTCGCAAAATAGGCGCGCAGCTGATGCACAGCTTCGCGCAACAAGGGATGCAGCGGCTCGTTGGATCTTGGTGAGGGACGGCGGCGCGCGAACGCGCCCGAGAGGACGGCTCCCTCGCTCACGCCGATTTCGAAGCGACGACCCAGGGGCGTCGACAGAACGCATGAAGCGACGGGGTACAACCCTGAAATGGAAAGAGAATCCCCCCAACAGCCGCCCGAAGAGCACGAAGAGGTCCGCAAGGAAGCCGAGGACGCGCGTAAGGGTGACAAAGAGCTGGACGACTACGACAAAGCCGTCGCAGATTCGTTTCCGGCCAGCGACCCGCCCGCGCAGCCGTAGCACTTTCGGGTCCAAGGCAGGGAAGCGTTCGGCGCGGGACACAACGTGGTGCCGCGGAGGAGCCTTGCAATGAAGATCTCCTTGGCATGTTCGTTGGCGGCATTCATTCTTGCGGCCGGATGCGGCGCGGGCGGTAAACATACGACGACGGTCTATACGAAGAACGGCACAACTACGGTGACCACCGCGAACAACGGCAAGACCACGAGCATTCAATCGCAGGAAGGACAGATGACGGTCGGTCAAGGCGCCGTCGATGCATCGAAACTCGGCGCGCCGATCTATCCCGGCGCGACGCAGAGCTCCGATCAGGCCGCGGCAAACATCAACGTTGCGAGCGGCTCGAGCGCGCTGGCGGCGTTTTCAACGAGCGACTCCTTCGACAAAGTGTACAGCTGGTACAAAGAGCGCATGCCGGCAGGATCGGAGAAGGCTCGCTTCACGCAGGGAACCTCGTCTATGGCAGAGTTCGTGACCGGTCAGCAGCCGACGGGTCAAACGATGGTCATGGTGACGCAGAAAGGCGCGCAGACGCAGATCACGATCACGCATTCCGTTCAGAAGCGATCGCCGTAGTTGAAACGCTTTGCGGGCGCTGTCGCCGCCGCTGCGCTCCTTTTTAGCTGATGCACGAACGGAACGAGTCCGACGACGCCCGCGTGCGCCGCCGAACACGGCACGTTTACGGCAACGTTCTGCGCTACGAGAAGCGGGTCGGTGCATCGACGCGCTGCGATGAGCGTGTGCTAAGATCGATTGGGGAGAGGTGGCAGAGCGGTTGAATGCGGCGGTCTTGAAAACCGCTGAACGTGATGAACGTTTCGTGGGTTCGAATCCCACCCTCTCCTTGTTTTTAGGCCGTAACGACGGGCTTTTTTCTGCGCTGACGCCGATTAGCGGACCGCAAGCGCGAAGCCCTCAAAACCGGGTTTGCTACCCGTTTGCTACCCTTAACCTTCGCTCGCGCTCTGAAGCGCAGGAGAGAGTAGCGCGTCGATTGCGTTGGCGGCCGCGTCCTGTTGGCTGTTCGCAACGATACGAGCTCTGATCGCTTCTCTGGAGCGGCGACCAGCGCGCTCGGGTGAGGCCACTCTGCCAGAAGAAGCCAGCAGAGGAAGCCCGCAACGCCAGGATGCGCGTGGTAAACTTGCTCAGCCGCGCCCTTCGCGGTTTTCAGGATCGCGGTTTCGATTGCGTTCGTTTGCCAACGCTCGGCGCGCAGAGCCGCTGTATGCGCGCTTCGCAGCTCCGTCGTAACCCGATCGCCGTATGCGGCGGTGAGCGCCTTCTGCATCCGGTGGCGCGCTTGATCGGCCTCGTGCAGCTCAATATCCATTCCAGCGAGGGTGATCTGCTGCACGAAAGCAAGTTGCGCGCCACCTCGCATATCTCGCGGCCGATGTGGAGCTGTCATATACGCGTCCAACGGCCGCGCAATACGCCGTTTTCGATCAGCTCGCAAGTCAGGCTTCGGACGGAAGGCGCAAACTGCAGACAGCTATGGCGCAGACGAACCGCTTCTACGCACGACAATAGCCCGAGCGCGATGACGACAGTGACAGCATGTGGCCCCTCGACCCGCGCAGCGAAACTGTCGCAACCTTAAAACTTCACTCGTAACGCAAAGGGCCGTCGCCCCCACGCGAGAACGCTGATGTTTTCACGTGCTGCGAGAGGGGGAGAGTATGCGTTTTCGCCCATATCGTTGGATCGGTTTGCTCGGCGTTTTGGTTTTGGCTGCGGCCGGGTGTTCAGGGGCTCCTCAACGCCTGGGGGCGCTTTGCCATCGACGTCAGGCGTGACGGGCCAGCGGGCCGGGACGGTGATGAAGGGAGCTCGGCCCTTCAGCGGCGTGCGTCGCTCGATCGCCGGCTGCAGCGGGTCGGGTGCTGACTCGTTCGTCGGCGGAACCAACAACAACGTTGCGGCCGGCTTGTCTTCAGGGGTCTTGAGCGGGTTGTACAACGACGCCTGTGACGGGGGGAGCGGCATCGGCGTCGGCAGCGGCAACACCATCAACTCCTCCGGATTCAACATCACCGAGTTTATCGGCGGCGGGGAGTACAACGGGATCAGTGCGGGAGACGCTTCGTTCATTGGCGCCGGCTTGGGGAACACGCTGTCCGGTCCGGACGCCGCGATCGTGGGCGGCGAATACAACAACGCGGGCGGCACCGATGGGTTCGTCGGCGGCGGCTACCACAACGTAATGAATTCGGGCAACAATTCCGTCATCGGCGGCGGGGAGTACAACGGGATTACCGGAAGCAATATTGTCATCGGTGGGGGCGACTTGAACGCAGCTTCCACTACGTATTCCGCAATCGTAGGCGGCTACAAAAACACCGCCAGCGGCAACTCGGCGACGGTGGTGGGGGGCGCCTACAACATCGCAAGCGGTACTGCAAGCTTCGCTGCAGGCGACCACGCCGACGCGGATTTCATCGGTTCGTTCGTGTGGAGCGACAGCTCAAGCACCAGCGCGACGAAGGCAACTGCCGGCAATCAATTTGTAGCTCGTGCCGCCGGCGGCGTAACGTTTTTCACCAATTCCGCCATGACGACCGGCGTCAAAGTGGCTCCCGGCTCGGGGACGTGGGCGAGCGCCAGCGATCGCAATCTCAAAACCGACGTGGCGGCCATCGATGATGCCGGCGTTCTCGAGCGCGTTGCGGCGCTTCCTATAACGAAGTGGAGTTACATCTCCGAGCACGGTGTGCGGCACGTCGGTCCGATGGCCCAGGATTTCTACGCGGCCTTCGGGGTGGGCGAGGACAACAAGCACATCACCTCTATCGACGAAGACGGCGTCGCACTGGCTGCCATCAAGGCATTGCATCGGGAGAACGCCGGGCTGAGATCGGCCCTCGCCGACACCCGTCGCCAGTTGAAGCAGCTCGCGGCGGAAGTCGCTACGATGCGCCGCTGAGCGCCTAGCGGCGCCTCCGGCGCGATCGGTACACGACGCGCGGTTTGGGCGCCGAAATGCTTGCTTCCGGAAAGAGCGGGTTGCGCGTGCGCTCGAGGGGATTGCCCAAGGCGTATTCGATCTGACGGACGAGCGGTTCTTCGTCGGCGGAGACGAAGGTGATCGCGTCCCCCGCTGCCTGCATGCGCGCCGTCCGCCCAATTCGGTGGAGATAGTCTTCCGGCTGACGCGGAACGTCGTAGTTGACCACGTGTCCGAGCTCGGCGATATCGATGCCGCGTGCAGCGATGTCGGTGGCGACGAGCACGCGGGACTTCGAGCGCTTAAAGTTGTCGAGCGCGCGGGTACGCTGCGGCTGCGACCGATCGCCGTGGATCAACTCCGAGGGAATGCGATGCTTCTCAAGCGCGGCGGCGACCCGGTTAGCGCGAGCTTTCGTTCGCGTGAACGCAATCACCGAGAACATACCGTTGTCCTTTAAAAGCTCCAAAAGCAAATCGGTCTTGTGCTCTTGGGGAACCGCGTAAAGCGTTTGGCGCAGCGAGTTGACCGGCGTGGGCAGCGCTAGCTCAACGCGCGCGGGATTTTTCAGGATCTCGCGGACGAGTCCCGCAATCGCCGGCGGCAGCGTCGCCGAGAAGAACAGCGTCTGCGGGTGGCCCGGGATGCGCCTGATGATGTGCCTCACCTGTGGCAAAAATCCCATATCCAGCATCCGGTCGGCTTCATCGAGAACGAGCACCGAAATATCTTTGAGTGATGCGACGCGCTGCTCGAGGTGATCGAGAAGACGGCCCGGCGTTGCAACGATAATCTCCGTACCGCGTTTGAACGCCGTCTCTTGCGCGCCGAACCCCTTACCGCCGTAGACTGCTGTGACGCGCAACGTCGTGTGTTTTGCCATTGCAGTCAGATGCGTCGCAATTTGTTCCGCAAGCTCGCGCGTCGGCGCGAGAATGAGGGCTCGGGTCTTGCCGCGAGGCTGATCCAGCAGCGCGTTTAGGATCGGAAGGCCGAAGGCCGCGGTCTTCCCGCTTCCGGTCTGCGCGCTCGCGAGCACGTCGCGGCCGGCCGAAGCCGGCGGAATAGCCAGGGCCTGAATCGGTGTCGGCGTGGTGAAGTGAAGGTCGCGCAGCGCGCGGAGGAGCTCCGGCCGTAGGCCGAGTTGGTCGAAGGTGGAAATGGAACGATCTTTCTGGTGATGAGCGCGGCTCAATCGCATCCGAAAGATCGCGCAGAGATTACGTCAGTATTGCACACTCTGGGCTATTGCGTCAAACGGAAGAGTCGCAAGCACTCATCACGAGGGGCTCTGGTCAGGCTCTGCTAAACGTATTGTTGCAAATGAACGCCGAGTACCTAGCGGCCGTTGCTTCCCTCGTAACGGCTCTCATCATCGGCGCGACGGCCATTGCGGCACTCGTTCAGCTTCACCACATGCGAGCCGCTAATAGTATCAACGTAGCGCTCTCGCTGGAGAATATGTTGACCGATGAACGGCACGTACGCGCTCGCGAACTGATCCGCGGCGGCGCGGCAGAAAAAGCGATGGAGGACCCTGAATTTCGTCGCTACCTGCGCGCATTTTTCCGCGGTGGTCGCGCGTTGGACTCGGACGCCGGATTCGCAGAGCTCAATTCGAACTTTGCGCTCGTAGCCAATCTCTTCACCGTTCTTGGATTCATGGTTCGAAGAGGAACACTGAGTAAGGCCGAGATCGTCGGTCAATACAAGCTGGTGATCATGGCAACTTGGCAACGTTTAGAGCAGTATATCGACTACATCCGCGTGCTTGGCGAAAATAACGATATCTGGGATAGTTTCGAATACCTCACGGTCCTTTCGCAGAACGACGTGCAACGACATCCGTCGGTATATCCCCCGGGCGTGCGCCGCATACCCGTACAAAGTACGTACCCGCTCGCCAAGGATCTCGAGGAATTACGCTGAGTGCCGCCATCGTGCTTGCTCATGCGGCTCGCTGCTGGCTCTAGCCTGAGTCTGTCACGGTGATGGATAGAACCATGACTACGCCCGCGCCTAGCGTTTGGGTGTAACGCGCGTCGCCAGCAACCGGACCTCTGCCCGCAGCTGCGCCACTTGCGTGGCGAGCGAAGCACTCTCTCGATGCAGCGCTTTGATTGGCTGCCAGCGCGACGCCGTCTTTGCAATGCGACCCTAGGCGAGGCAAACAGTTAAGCTGGGGTTGAGTGCTAAAGGTGGTTCGACTTGCGCCGCTTCGAACTCTGTCGGCGGAAGATAGCCGAGAGCCGAATGCAGGCGCTTGCGGTTGTAGACGATCTCGATAAAGTGCCCAATCGAGCGCCGAGCGTCGCTCGTGCCATCGTATTCATGGAGGTAAACCTCCTCGTACTTGATCGTTTTGATGAAGCGTTCACAGATCGCGTTATCGTAGGGCATGCCGGCGCGGCTCATGCTCGGCCGGATCCCGTTTTCGTTGAGCAACTCGACCTACTCAGTGCACCCGTACTGAACGCCTCGATCGGAGTCATGGATCAAACCGGGCTTGGGCTTGCGGCGACGCAGCGCCATCTTCAGGGCATCGATCACCAGCTCAGCCCGCAAGTGCGTCATCAAGGACCAGCCGATGCACCGGCGGCTGAACGCATCAAGGATGACGGCGAGGAACACCCACGTCGAGCGCAGTCGGATGTACGTCAGGTCGGCAACCCAAAGTTGATTGACGGCCGTGAGGGCACGGCCAGCGGCGAGATTGGGACAGTGCTGCACGAGACTGTGCTTGGGCGCGAGCCAACGACGCAGCGTTTTGCGCGATCCCATCAGGCATCGAGCTTCATCAAGCGGCGGACCCGCTTCTCGTTGACGGCGAGGCGCAAAACCCGGCGCAGCGCCCGCGTCATCGGACGGTATCCATACCACGGGAGCTGCGTTGCGATGTTGTGCATTGCCGATCGCATGGCCCATGTCGTCATCCGATGCGCGCTCTCGCCAGCGATAAAAGCCCGGGCGACTGATGCCGGCGATGGCGCACATTCGCCCGATGGACAACCCATTGCCTCGCTCAGCTCGGATTGCTTCCAGTATCGCCGCACGCCGCTCTTGTGGTCGAGCTCCTTGAGCGTGGCGGTGAGTTTTTTAAAAAGCGGTTCTCAATCGTGAGCTGGCCGATCGTGCGCTCGAGCTCGGCAATGCGCGCCTCATCGGTGTACGCGTTGCCGTGCCCGGCGAAGGCGCGGTCACCGTACTTGCGCTCTTGCCGTTTCCATTGGCGAAGGGTTTCGGGATGGACGCCGTGTCTGCGGGCGACTTGGGCGATGGTTGCGCCGGCGTCGATTTCGGCGAGGACGCCGATCTTGAAGTCTTTGGTGAAGGTTCGACGGTTGCGAGCCATGGATTCCCCTTTCGGTGGGAGAAATCCAGCTTAACTTTCTGTCTACTTTTCAGGTCGCATTTCATGGAGTGCCGCACGGAAGCGCTTCCGTAAGACGCCTCAAGCTGTGTCGACGGCACGATCGCCAGGGAGACTGAGCGGACATGGAAAGTGCGCTACGCCGACGGCCGCGGGCCCGGATTCGCTGAGCCGACGTTTCGCGGCAATCTCTTCGAGGATTCCCCGCTCATCGCCATCATTCCATGAGCATGACAACAGGGACAAGCGATGGTTAGTAACCTGATTGAATTTCCGTCTCGCAAAAAACGTCGCAAAGACGCCTCAGAGGAAGCGTCTTCGCGACGTTGTAGTGATCCAAATGCAGCGGCGCTTATCGGCCCTGCTCCTGCTGCTCTTTGCGGCGCAATCGACCGGAATTGCGCCTGCGGATACTGTTCATGCCTTGCCATCGCATGCGACTGGAACGCGAGCAGCTGAGGTCGCTATCGCGTCGCCTGCTCCGGGGCCGATTAACCTCCCGCCGTCCCAAACGATGAACGTTCCATCGGTAACTCCGGTGGTTTGGACCGGTCCAGTTGGTCCGGGCAAGGCACCGCCGATGCCGAAATTTCCATCGCCACCGCCTGCCAGCACGACAACAAGCAGCGCCGCCTTACCGGTCAATGCGCGCCTTACGCCACGCCCGCGTGTCCCATCCCGGCCGCGCGCTAAAGCGGTAAGCGTCGGCACGGTTCAGCCCATGACGGTCGACGTCACTTCGCCCAACGTCACCGGAATCAATCCGTGGTGGACATACGAAGAACATGCGGTCCCCGGCGTCGGCAAGGCGATGGCCAACGTGGCCAATGGCAACCTGATCGTTCAATCAGACGACGTTGATATTCCGGAGCGCGGCATCGACTTAGCGTTTCGCCGAACGTACAATTCACGAAGCCAACACGATTATGCGAACACCGACGGTTCAGTGCCGTCAAACTTCGGAAACGGCTGGACAAACACGTTCGACGCTCACATCGCCAGCAATACCAGCAACGGCATCACCGTTTATGATATAGACGGCGCCCGCTATGATTACGGGCCGATCCCGCAGGGCCAAACGTGCTACGCGCAGCCGACGGGCGTCCACGAGATGCTTTGCCCATACGTTAGCAATGGGGTAACGACCGCACTTGACTGGACGAAAAAGAGCGGCGCTGTCTATCAGTTCTACCTCACCACTACCGGAGACGCGTACGCTGGCCGTCTTCAGCAAATCTCGGCGCGCAATAACAATAACGCAATGACGCTCACATATTCGTGGAGAAATAACGACTCCAGCAGTGCGTCGAATCTCGTCGGCATCATCGCAAAACATTCTGACGGTGATCAGCTGACGCTGACTTTCGGTTACGCCAACGGTTACGCCGAGCTGCAAGCGATAGTGCGTCCCGACGGCGTAAAGGCCACCTACACGTACGACACCACCGGCGAACTGACGAATGTTTGCGAGATCGGCAACAACACGACTTTTCCTGGCGACACCGTCTGCTCCACGGCCGACCCGCACAACCATCACCAGTACGGCTACTACAGCGGAACCTATCTACTCAACTTTGTGAACTCGCCGAACTGGGTAATGAGTTCATATACGTGCGGCGATTATCAGGCCTACGCGTTCGACGGCGCGAATCGTCTCACGACCTGGGCCGATAGCGGCATGATTAATCCCTACATCAACGATGGATCCAGCGGCTCTTCGCTCGTCCTAGGTTGCGGGACTAGCGGCCCGCTGTTGCAGCCGAGCATCGCCGGCGGCGTCTACGAGTATTACTGGGAGAACTTTACCGGCGGCTACAACGGAACCACGACTGCAAATGACAGCGACGGTCACAAGACGACCTGGACGACGGACAGCGCGGGCCGCCTCCTGCAAACGCAAGAGGTCGGGACGACGACGCTCACGACGTCCGAGAGCTGGGATGCGAGTAACAATCTGGTTGAAACGGTCGATGCGCGCGGCAACGCGACGGACTACGCCTACGATGGCAATGGCAATACAATTGCGATGGCACTGCCGGCGGTCACCATCGATAGCTCAACATTCCGCCCGACCAGCCTGTATTCGTACGACGCGCATAACAACATCAGCGCGTATTGCGATCCGGTGGAGACGCATTTGCGAGGACTTGATTGGACCGCGCCGCCCTCACCGTCCGATACCCTGTGCGCGAGCACGACCGGGGCGGTGCGCTATACCTGGTCCACTTCAGGATCAGAACCGTATGGATTTTTAGCCGACACTTACACCGCAATGTACGACGCGCACGGCAAAGGCTACCACTATCAGTATCTCTACACGCAAAGCAGACAGGGCGGAGACTTCGGCCTTCCAACCGACGTCATCGGCGATCCGATTTCGCAGTCGATCGATACCAGCACTCCGACGCGCACGCCGCATCAATCCTTCGGCTATGACAGCCGCGGTCACGGCAACCTCGTCAACTACTCCTCCGGCGAAGGAACGTTTCCAACTTCGGGCACATGGACGCTGACGTATGACGCGCTCAATCGCCTAACCGTCGCCACCGACCCGGACGATGTCACGACGCGCACCTGCTACTACCACAACGGACAAGTGCAGGCGAAGCAGACCGCGCAGCAGTACGCAATGGACAACGGAGCCACGTGCGGCGCACACTCCACCTCGTATTCCTACGACGGCGACTTAAACGAAACGTCCGAGACGCACCATTTCGGCTGCGTCTCTGGCCAGAGCTGCGCGGGAGGCATAACGTATAAGTGGTACGACGCCGCCGATCGCCTCGTCGAAGTTCGCCAGCCGCTTGATGGCAACAACGACGCTTTCGCTAACCCCTGGTCGACGCGGTATTTCTATGATTTGACGCGCGGCGGAAGCGTCGCGCTCGTCGGCACGAACACCGTAACGTACAAGGCTTACGGCAACCTCTTTAAGACTCAAGAGCTGCTACTGCCTGGGCAAAATCAGCAAATTCCACTCGCCCTCATTCCCGGCCAAACGCCGAGTCCTGGTGCACTGAACAACACATCGTGGACTGATATCTCCGGAACGGCGTACGACGCGCTCGATCGCGCCGTCACAAAGTATCAGTTGGTCAGCGATGTGCCGCAAGCGGAAACTTTCTCTTACGATTCAGCTTCGGGTGCAACGAACGCTCCCGGCCTCTTGGTCAAGCATTGCATTGCAGTCAGCACATCGGCGTGCAGTCTGCCGACGTATGACGCCGACGGCCATGTCTCAAGCGTCACGTATCTGGACAGCACTCCAAGCAAGACGTACACCTACGACGCGGACGGCCGCACGCTCACGATTGCCGAGCCAACGGCTGGCACGCAAAGCTACACCTATGATCTTGAGGGACACGTTTCAACGTCGCAAGATCCCACTGGCGGAACGCTTTCGGTGACCTCTCCTGCCAAACTTACTTATAACTATTACAACGACGGAAAGCGTTCGTCGCTGGATGTGAGCTCTTCCGGACTTACGCAAACCGCGCTGTTTGCCTACGCGTATCGTCCCGACGGCAAGCTGGAGGATCAGCAGATCAACGATCCGGCCAACGCGAAAGTCGGCAACAGCGTTCTTGCGTTCAGCTATTCGTTGGGCGGCCGCCTTCTGCAACGCATGGAGACCGTTCCCAATCAAACGACCCCAGCGCTCAGCTACGGCTACGACATCAACTCGAGCACAAGCACCGGCCTCATGGCGAGCGCCAACTTTCCCGTTGCCATGCTCAAAACAATGACGTACGACGCCGAAAGCGAGCCGCTTGCCTACGCCGAATACATCACCGGTCAGAGTTCGGGAACCGTGAGCATGGCGTACACGATCCGGGGCGAGCTGCTGACCGACAGCCGCGATCCGTATCCGGCGCCAGGCCAGTTTCCGCCCCTCTATGCCAACGGTTTGCGCCTGTACGGCAACACGTCCAGTACCGATTGGTCCTGGGACGCACGCCGCGCGGTGCTCAACGGATCAACGAATCCGGAGCAATCTCAAGAACCGGAGATTACGTACAGCTACGACATCGCCGGTCGACAAACCGGCTACACCAAGACGGTGACCGATCACCTTGGAAACACCTGCACCAATGTCATTACGCGCCAATATGACGCTGAGAACCGGATCATCGCCGGTTCACAGACGGCCAACTCGCCAACGAACTGCGCTCCCAGCTACTACGTGCAGTCCTACGACTGGGGGCCGAACGGCCATCCGGCGCGCATCGGCTCTGCCCCGAGCTCACAGCCCACGCAGATCGTCTCCGATACGCTGCACTGGGACGGCGACCAGTTGCTCTTCACGACGGATTCGCAAGGACGAGTCGACGACATCAAGGTCGGTGATCAGGCCGATATTACCCCTCGCGACCCTATCTTCACCGGAATCACGTTCTGGGATCATTTCGATGGAACGCTATCGTTCTGCCACAACAGCAGCGGAAGTGCCGGAACGGATACCAACGGCGCCCGCATTACGACGCAGTGGAGCGGAAACAGGAACGGCTGCCTAAATAACGGCAGCCAAACGATGCAGATCCCTTCGTCCGTGATTTTTTCTGGCGACGTGCTCTTGCCGTCATGGAACGGATTCCAAGGCGTCGGTCAGGGTGGTTTGCTAGGGATGGCGCGCTCCGATGGCATCGAGGACGGCTTCAACGTGATACAAGGCGCACGCACTTACGATCCCTCCGCAGGTACGTGGACAACGCCGGATGTGTACGCGGGCGAAGTGCACGATCCGACGTCCCAAAAAGCCTACATGTGGAATAAGAATAGTCCGATCTCCTACGCCGATCCGAGCGGGTACGACGAGATTTATATCGTCGGCGCTCCTGCGGATCTCGGTTTCTCGCACGCCTTCATCGCAATCGTAACTAACGCCGGAACTATTATCACCTTAAGCGGCTTCTCAGCCGCTGGTAGTGTACGCGATCGAGGGGGCGCGCTTGTTACCGATGTAGGAGTGAACGGGAAATCCCAAGTCTATAAAGAGGCGCGGTCTTACAATACATTCGACCCAAAACACCCGGGCAATGCGTACATGCTAGAATCCTGCGCTCACGCGTGTCCCGGGCAAAATAACGCAATACAAGCATACAAGGCATGGAATAGGGTAAGGAGCGTCCTCTACGGCGGCTTCATATCGAACAGCAACACTATTGCGAGTAACCTTGGCTTGCGCACCCTCGGTCTGAATCCTGGTAACCAGCCCCCTGGAATCAGCGGTACTTATCCCGGTTGGAATACATTTTTTCTAAACGTAGCATTGATCATCGGAGCGAACAGCTCTCTCGACAATCCCAACGGTGCCTATGGAATTAGCTTTGGGGTTGCGGGCATTCCGTCGTCGGGAACGTTTCCGCGACTATGAACCTCCGACTCATCCTCGTTCGTATTCTTGTACTGGAGTTGTGGGCGCTTGCAGCTCAATTTGGTCTGGCCTTTGGTCTTTTCGTTCCATGGCAAGCCTGGATCATGCGTCCTGGCTTGCTTGCGCTGATCCCATATCAACTTGTGTTTCTGGGAGCGGGGCTCGTTTTTTATTTCGGCCTACGAGTGGCGTTTGCAGTGCTAATCTTAGGTATTGTAGTCTCCTTCGTTCCGATGCGATTCCGCATAAACGCTCGTCTGGTAGTAATCGGAACGGTTGCCGCATGGGTCGTCGCCGCACTGGGCGGTGCGCTGGTGAATGGGTTGGGGCATTCGCCTAAAATCTAAACGCAGACTTGTGGCCCTCAACTAGGTCCCCAGCTGCACGGGAAGCATAACCTATAAGTGGTACGACGCCGCCGATCGCCTCGTCGAAGTTCGCCAGCCGCTTGATGGCAACAACGACGCTTTCGCTAACCCCTGGTCGACGCGGTATTTCTATGATTTGACGCGCGGCGGTGGAGTGACCCCACCAAAACTAGACATTGAGTGATGTTATTCTCGCCTGATCGCGCTCCCGCCACACAGCCGGCGGGAGGTAGCCCAGGCTCGAATGGGGACGTCGGTTGTTGTAGTTCTCGATCCACGGCCCAACAGTTTTTATGACTTCCTCCAGCGTGGCAAATCGCCGCTGCCAGACGCACTCGCGTTTGAAGGTTTTGTGGTAGGCTTCGACCACGCCGTTCTGCTCGGGCGTGTGCGGATGGATGAACTCTTGGTGGAGACCATAGGATTTGAGAAGCCGGCGATACATGCGCGAGGCAAAGACGAGCCCGTTATCGCTACGGACGACCACGCCCGCGTCGCCGCGGGGCAAAACGCCGAAGCGCTTGATGCAAGCATCCTCAAGGGCCCAAACCGCTTCTTGTGCGCGGGCGTTCTTGCTGATGCAGTGGCCCACGACCGACCGATCGGCGCAGTCGATCACTTCGTTGACGTACACCAGCCCGTCGTACTTGGTCCAGATGCAGGTGAAGTCGGTTGCCCAACGCTCGTTGGAATGCGCCGCGATACTCGAGCTCACCGCGACCCGCGGGTAGCAGCTCTTGTGCAGGCGCCGATGACACTGCCAGCGCTTGAGCTGCATAATCCGTTGCACGACTTTGCGATTGACGAGGATACCCTGGTTCCGCAGCGTCGCCCAGACCATGCGATAGCCCAGATACGACTCCTCGTCGATCAGGTGCTTGATCCGCTGAGCCAAGACTTCATCAACCTTCGCCGTGCGCGGTCGAGCGCGATAGTAGGTCGAGCTTCGAGGTATGCTCAAGATTCGACAGACGGCGACTCGCGTGAAGCTTTTCCGAGCAGCGAGTCGATCGAACGCTGCTCGCTTTCGTCCAAAGGGATAATCCTCAACGCCTCCTTAGCGATCTCATTGTCCATCACGAGCTGACCGATCTTGGCTTGAAGCCGGCGAATTTCCGCGCGATGTTCCGCGTCGAGTCCTTTGCGATTGACCTTGAGCGCATCCACCCCACCGCGCATGAATTCGTCGGCCCATTTACGGTACTCGCCTTGAGTGAAGCCATACCGGCGCGACGCTTCCGGCACAGAGATCTGGCCTTGGAGATTTCCAGGATAATCGCAACCTTACGTTGCGCTGTCCAGCGTTCGAATTTCTCCGGCTCCGGTGCCGGCGGTTGCTGCTTTCGCATGAGACACCTTTCTAGCGATCATTTTCGCTTATCGGGTGTCTAGCCCCGGCGGGGGTCATTCCAGGCCTTCGCGAAATCACGAACCTGTCGCGGGTTGACAACGGCAACTGGCAGGGACGCTGAAGCAAGCGACGCGACGAGCGCGGATTCCGCACCCCCCGTCGACTCGATGACGATCACCGCCGGCGCGCACTTGCGGGCAAAACGAACGCATGTCCTGATGCCTGATTGATCGTTGGCGAATCTCAGGAGCGTTCCGTTCGGCCGCACAGCCAGGTCAAGAAATGATTTCGAAACATCGATTCCGATGAAAGCCTCAGACACTGATTCGTTCTACCTTCCCTGTCATGCAAATACGGGCTCACAGGCCCAAGCAACTATCCGGGATATCCGAACTCAAGGCGCGGCGCCGACATACAGCCTTTGAGGCGGCAACGACCTCGTAGATCATGCTTGTGTCCCCCGCTCGGACCGAACGATATATTAGGCACGGTAAAGGCCGCTTTGGACCTTGTGTTTTTGTTATGGTTATCGCCGAATCCAACCAGTAGCGGGGCCGCTCGGCTTCGATCAGGAGCCTGCAATCGCGGGCTGAATTCTCTTTTGCGATCGCAAGCACTTGACAGCGGGATGTAGCACGTGGTCAGTGTTCCACTAAACGATCGAGTTGGGATGGATGTCGAAACGCTTTGCAAGCTCAGGGACTGTCAGATCGCCTTTGATCGCGGCGATCGCCACCTTAGCTTTGAATGCCGGCGTGTGATTTCGACGAGAGCGTTTCAAGATGACTTGCTCCTTTCGCAGGGTTTCTTAGCCCCGCAGCAGATGAAGTCATCACATAAGACCTTGTTCGATTACCCGAGGCCACCGCTTTCTCGAAGCCTTACGATGGCGGCGAGTGATGTGCCGGCAGCAAAGCTTGGTGCAACGGATCCGAAAACATGGGGTGTGCCCGAATGGCTCAGCGACATCATCCCGCACGTGGTCTACGGCTTGGTTACCGCATCCGTCTGTGATGCGATAGCCGGCGAGATGCCCTAGCCCTCGCCCTCTTCTTTTTTCCGCTTCAACTCTTTTAAGAGCGCCTTGCCCGCACCGATCGCAGCCGCGGCCAGCGCGGCAAAGCGTAAAAAGCGAAACAGAATCATGGCGTCCCCTATGCCCGCACCGGCGTCGTTATAAGCGGTTTGGCCCGCTCGTCGACCACGACGTCGTGATTGTGGATCGTGCCTTCATCAGCGGTCATCGGCTTTGAAACTGGATGCGTCTCCAAGTAGTCGAGCGATCGGCGCATATCTTCGAGCAGCGCATCGGCGAGATCGCGGCTGAAACCGTGGCGCACGAGCACTCGCATCACAGCCATGTCGGTGATATTTGGCACAAGAGTGTAGGCGGCGACTTGCCAGCCGCGCGATCGCAAGCGATCGGAAAGATCGAAGAGCGAGTAACCCTCGCGCGCATCTTCGCGCATCGTCCAGGATACTGCAGGAATGCCGCTGCGGCTGTCGCCGTCGAAGATCAATTCGAAAGGACCCATCTTCGCAATCGCCTTCGCGACGTGCTGCGCGACATCGTAACAGGTCTGATGAATGCGGCGATAGCCGTCCATTCCAAGACGCAGCATCAGATAGTACTGGCAGACGATCTGTCCGCCGGGACGCGAAAAATTCAGCGCAAAGGTCGGCATGTCGCCGCCCAAATAGTTGACGCGAAAGATCAGCCCTTGGGGCAAATCCGAAGCTTCGCGCCAGATGATCCATCCCACGCCGAGCGGCGCCAAACCGAACTTGTGCCCTGAGGTGTTGATCGATCGGATGCGCGGAAGGCGGAAGTCCCACTCGAGCTCGGGATGAACGAAAGGCGCGATGAATCCGCCGGAGGCCGCGTCGACGTGGATCGGCACGTCGAAGCCGGTGCGCCGCTGCAGATCGTCGAGCGCGTGCGCGATCTGCGCAACCGGTTCGTATTGGCACGTAAAGGTGACGCCGAATGTCGGCACGACGCCGATCGTGTTCTCGTCCACGCGAGCGATGACGTCTTCAGGTGTCATGCCGAGCCGATCGCGCTCCATCGGCACCTCCCGCAACTCGACGTCGAAGTAGCGCGCGAATTTATGCCAGCAAACCTGCACGGGACCGGTGATCAAGTTGGGCTTGTCGGCCGGCTTGCCAAGCTGCGCACGGCGTTCACGCCACTTCCATTTGAGCGCCAGACCGCCGAGCATCGCGGCTTCGCTTGAACCCGTCGTCGAGCATCCTATGGTAGCGGCTGCCGCCGGCGAGTTCCACAGGTGCGCGAGCAAATGGACGCAGCGGGCTTCGATCTCGGCGGTCGCGGGATACTCGTCCTTGTCGATCATGTTCTTGTCCAGGCTCAAGTCCATCAGCTTGTGGATCTGATCGTCGAACCAGGTCTGACAGAAGGTCGCAAGGTTTTGCCGCGCATTTCCGTCGAGCATCAACTCATCGGTGATAAGCGAAAAGGCAACGTCGGGACGCACGCCGCGCTCCGGAATGCGATGCTTGGGAATGCCCTCTTCCATCGCCGCAACGGCATACGTGTCCGACATTGCGCGATCGGGCAGGTGTTTTCGCTGGTGGAGCGGCACGCTCAGCGCCGTGACGTGCCGGCGGTACGCATCAAGTTGTTGTACCGAAAGGCGTGGGTCGGTATTCTCTTAAATGCCGGATCGCCGCACTGCCAAAGCAAGAAGGCGTACTCATCGGTCAAGAGCTGTTCCGTTTGGGTGCGCGAAGCTGCGAGAAATCCGTGTCCGGCATCATAGTCGACGCGCAGGAGAATCGGCCGTCCGCTCGTCGTCGCTTGCTGCAAGCGCGCGGTCAGTTTGGCGAGCTCCCACGACGAGACACGCGGATCGTTGTATCCCGTGATCAGCATGACGGCCGGATAAGGAGTGCCGTTGACGACATGCTGATACGTGTCCATTGTTTGCAGCGCGCGAAATCCCGCTTCATTGGTGACGGTTCCGAATTCCGGAATATTCGGCGGACCGTTCGGTGTGAATTCGGAACGCAACGCATTCGAGACGCCCACCACGTCGAGCGCGGCTGCAAAAAGATCCGGCCGCGTCGTAATCGCCCGCCCAATCGTGATGCCGCCGGCGCTGGTTCCTTCGCCCGCAAGGTGCGAAGGCGAAGTGAACTTATGGTCGATCAGCCACTGTCCGCATGCGATGAAGTCTTCCCACGTGTGATGTTTGGTCGCGATCATGCCCGCTTGGTGCCAATCCTCGCCGAACCAGCCGCCACCGCGCGCATGACAGACCGCATAAACGCCGCCGCGCTCGAGCCACGCAAGCCGCGTCGTGCTGAACGTCGGCTCGATCGTAATTCCGTAGGAGCTGTAGCCTTCCAAATAGGTCGGATGCGACCCGTCGCGCACTAAGTTCTTGCGATAGACCAGAGAGAGCGGAACCATCGTTCCATCTTGGCTGCGAGCCATCACTTCGGAAGACGTGTAAGCTGCGGCGCTGACCGGCGCCAGCGGTTTCAGCCGTGTGTTGAAGACACGCCCGTTCGCATCGACACGATAGAAGAGCAGCGAATGCGTCCAGCCGGTCAGTCCGAAGACAGCTCCCGCAATTCGCGGATCGGTTGCCGATGCCGTAATCGATCCGCTGTACGGGAGACGAATTGCAGTGGCGCCGCCCGGCGTGCCGTCGGCTGCTAAAGCGATCTTGCTGATGCGGCCGATTCCGCCTTGTCGCGATTGGATGTAGAGTCCGTCTGCGGCGACGCCGTCCGCGATCACTACATCGCGGCTCGGTGGAACGATCGTCTGCGCGGCGCCCAGGTTCGGTGAAGCGAGGGACGTTGCGACGACTTTGAACGTCGGCGCATCGTGATGCGTCAGCAGATAGATCCATCCGCCCTTCACGTCGTACGCGGTCACGTCGTCCGCATCGGTCGCCACGAGTTTCCACGGGACGTCGCCTGAGGCGATCGGCGGTGATGCAACGTCGTAGATCGTCACTTCGTTTTTGACGCCGTGCGCAATAATCCCCAAGATGTAGTTCGAGACCGGCGAGTAGACGACGATCGGGAAATCGGTTTCTGCGAACTTGACATTCGGATTGACGTTGTAGCCGAAGACCGGCACGTCTTGATCGGGATTGCGCCCGAGCACGTGCAGATAGTTGACGGCGCGCGTCTCCTTCATCGTCTCGGGTTGCCCAGGCAACAGCTTCGGAAAACGAACGTAGTAGAAGGATTTTCCATCCGGGAGCCAGCTGGTAACACCGACGAAGTACGCCCGATCGATCGCGTCGGGCAACGTGGCGCCGGTATCCGTCTGCACGATGCGAATGACCGATGCTTCAGAGCCCCCTTCCGAGATGCCGTACGCGACGTATCGTCCGTCGAGCGAAGGCGTGAAGTAGTTAATCGTGTAGTGCTTGCCCGCGCTTGCAAGGCGATCGGGATCCACGAGCACGCGTTCGCCGCCAGTGCCGTCGATGCGGCGGATATAGAGCTTTTGCGAATTCTCCCCAGGCTTGAGCTTCAAGTAAAAATAGTACGGCGGATCGAGAACGAGGTCGGAGACGGAAACGCCGGCGTTGTCGAGCTGCTTGATTCGCGCGAAGAGTCGCTGGCGTGCCGAGCCGAGTTGCGCCAGAACTCCGCGCGCGTACGCGTTTTGCTGCCGGAAAAAGCTCTGGACCGTCGGGTTCTGCATGTTCTCGAAGTAGCGGTACGGATCGGTGACTTGCGTACCGTAAAAGTTTTCGGTCACCGGCGAAGGCGCCGGAATCGGGGGCGGCGTCGGGAAAACCGGCGCGGCGCCGGCACGCGGCCCCATGGCGGCCAGTGCGCCTGCTAAGGCGAGAACGGCGATGCAAAGACCCGTACGCTGCAAGATCGATCCTCCTAATCAAAGGCGCTGCGGTCTGACCGGAGCAAATAGTACATTTTCGGCGTTGCCTTCACAACCCCGGCGGCCTACCCGATACTTGGTATGGCGCGGGCCCTGTCCGGCTCGTAACTCTTGTATGACGAGGACTGCTAGCCTCGCCTAACCAGTGCGGCCATGGGGCATTAACTCGGTCCTCCTCGCCCCATGCTGTCCGCCGAGGGCGCCGTGGTTCTATGCATCAGCATGACACGGCGCCCTCCTTATTTAAGGGAAAACTCTTTTTGAGCTCAGCGCGATGCCTTCGTTGCGCAGATGGGTTTGAGCGGCGCGGCGCTGCGGAAAAGCGCCATCATGCAATACCGAAACCTCCGCGGCCTTCGCGTCTCCGCTTTGGGCCTGGGATGCATGGGCATGTCCGACTTCTACGCCCAACGCGACGAGAACCTGGCGGCGCTAGAGGTGACCCTGGATGCGAAGGAACGCAGCCGTATCGAAGCTGCGTTCCCGCACGGAGTTGCGGCCGGCGCACGCTATCCGGCTGCCGCGATGGCTGCGGTCAACCGCTAAGGTTTAGCTCGCAATCGTCGCGACGAAGTTGTACGGAACGTTTTCGTCCGTCCCGACCAGCGCGGTGCCGACGATCGAGCCGTTGCGGATTTGACCTTCGACATGCGTCACGTGATTGCGACCGATATCCAGCCAGATCGAGCTGCCGTTCGTTCCACCCGTGACCGGCACGTACGATTGGCTCTGGTCGTCCGAAAAGTAGTATCCCTGAACGATGCCGTCACTGAAGATGTTGAGCCTCAGCGTTCCGGTGTAGGGAGCCGGAGATCCGTACTGCGCCGTTATCGCCGTGTGGTAATTCAGCGTTTGCGTCTGGTGCGCCGCAGAAGCGGTCAGCGGAAGGCCGCCAATCGACGCTGCTGCAATTATCGCGGCGACGCTCAAAACTCGTTTCATGATCATCGTAACGTTTGCAACCATGGATTTGCGACAGAGGTTTCAAGCTGTCATGAAAGCGCGATGAAAAGCGTTGAAGAAGGGAGCGCCCCTTGAGCTTTCTCTTCCGCTGGATGCGTATCGAACCACCGCAAGGTGCCTGGGTTCACCCTTCTCGGACTGTGAAAGTGCCGCTGCCGGTCGCAGCTGCGTTCGATCGCTGCGCTGAAGGCATCGAACGCGTGCTCGGCGGCGTCATTCGCGAACGGGATGATGCGCGTGGTTTCATTGAAGCGACCTTCGGCTTGATTTTTTCCGAACGTCTGAATTGCACCGTCACGGAGATGAACGACGGGGCCTGCGTTGTGATAGAAAGCCGTCGCGGCGTGCAGAGGGAAGCCGTAAAGACTTCCCGGTACGTCGACATCCTCGCAGACTACGTTATGGAAGCCGAACCGAAATAAGGCTGCAGCACGGCCGGCACGTCGATGCCGCCGTCTGCGCGTTGAAAGTTTTCCAGAACGGCCAGCAGCGTTCGGCCGATCGCTAATGCGGATCCATTGAGCGTGTGGACCAGTTCGGGTTTGGCGCCGGCCTTTCGTCGAAAGCGAATCGCAGCCCGGCGCGCCTGAAAGTCGGTGCAGTTGGAACATGAGCTGATCTCGCGATACGTCTCAAGGCTTGGCACCCACACCTCCAAATCGTACTGCTTCGCGCCGTTGAAGCCGACGTCACCCGCGCAGACGGCGACGACGCGGTACGGAAGGTTGAGTTGCTGCAGCAACTGTTCCGCATCCGCAGTCAGCGCTTCAAGAGCATCGGAGGAACGCTCCGGCGCGGCCAGCCAAACCAGTTCGACTTTCTCGAATTGATGCTGGCGCATCAGTCCTCGCGTGTCGCGGCCCGCAGCGCCGGCCTCTTTGCGAAAGCAAGGCGTGTATGCGGCGTATTTTCGCGGCAGGTCTTCGAAAGCGATCACTTCTCCGGCATGCAGCGCCGTCAGCGGAACTTCTGCGGTTGGCACCATGAAAAGATCCGCTTCCGCGTCGGAAAACATCGCATCGGAGAACTTCGTCAATTGTCCGGTCGACCACATCGTCTTCCGTGAAACGAGCAACGGTGGAACAATTTCCGTGTAGCCTTTTGCATCCGCGCGATCGAGAAAAAATTGCACCAGCGCGCGGGAGAGGCGCGCACCCGCTCCCGCGAACAGAGAGAAGCGGCTTCCGGAAAGTTTCGCAGCGCGTTCGAAGTCGATGATCCCCAAACGTTCTCCGATCTCGTAATGCGGCGAAGGATCGAACTCGAACGCGCGTGGCGTTCCCCAAGATCGCAGCTCAACATTGTGCTCCTCGCCGCTGCCCTCAGGGACGCTATCGTCAAGGATGTTCGGGCATTGCGAGAGGAGGTCGTACAACGCCGAGCCGGGCACGTCGGGTGAGAGCGTCTGCGCGCACGTTTCGGCCTGCGCAATTTCTTGGGCGAGCCGATCCAAACGCGGCCTCGCTTCGCGAGCAGCGGCAGCCCGATCGGGAGCTCTGGCGATCGCGGCTGATATCCGATTTTTTTCCGCTTGCACTTGTTCTGCGGCGGTCAACGCGGAGCGGTACTGGGAGTCCAAATGCAGAACTCGATCGACGAACGAAGCATCGAGTCCCCGGCGCCCAGCGGAGCGGCGAACGCGATCCGGATCGCGGCGCACCAAAGAAAGATCGAGCATAGATGAAAGAACCGCGCATTACGCGAGTTCGAAATGGCGTCCCTTTCGAGAGCGCCGCCCTGCCGTCGCCGGAACGCGCACTCGAGCTCTACTTCCGTTCCGCCCAGCTGCGAGCTCCGCAAGAAGAAACGATTGGGCTGGATAGAGCGTTGGGGCGGGTTCTGGCCCGGCCCATCATCAGTGACGGCGATTATCCCGCTGCGCCGCGCTCCACGATGGATGGTTTTGCCGTGCGGGCTTCCGAAACGCCCGGCCGTTTTGAGATCGCCGGCCAGATCCAGATGGGCCGGCAAAGCACTCAGCCTTTGGAGGCTCGCGCGGCGGTGCACATCCCGACCGGCGGAACGCTGCCTGCGGGAGCCGACTGCGTGGTTCCGATTGAAGGCGTTGAACAAGACGGTGAAGCGATCGTGGTTCACCACGCCATCCCCGACGGCGACTGCGTGCACGCCGCAGGAGCAGATATGCGCGCCGGGGAGCTGCTTTTGTCCGCGGGACGGCGGATCGGCGGACCTGAACTCGGCGTCCTCGCCACGCTTGGCTATGCTCGAATCTGTGTCTACCGTATTCCCGTCTTTGCGATTCTTTCCAGCGGGGACGAGCTCGTGGAAGTCGATGCTGCTCCTTCGGAAGCCCAAGTGCGCGATTCGAACAGCTACGCCATTGGCGGAACGCTGGAGGCGATGGGGGCGCACGCGCGACGCTTTCCGCGCGTTCCCGACGATCCGCTCGTCTTGGAACGGACTTTGGGCGACGCGATTGCGCGAACCGACGGCGTCGTCATCTCCGGCGGCTCATCCGTGGGGCCGCGAGACTTCACCCCCGAGATCATCGATCGCATGGGAAAACCCGGCGTCCTCGTCCATGGACTGAAAGTGAAGCCGGGAAAGCCTACAGTGCTCGCCAGCGTTGACGGAAAACCGGTGATCGGTCTTCCCGGCAATCCCGCTTCGGCGCTGGTCGTCCTGGAAGCAGTGGCTTCGGCGATCGTCGGTGCGCTGACCGGTGCGCCGGCCAATTGCGCGATCGTGGAGGCCGTGATGGCGGCGCCTTACAGTAAACGTCCTGGCTGGACGTGGTACGTTCCAATGCGCCTGGAACGCGAAGGCGCTGCAATCCGCGCGTTTCCCTACGAGATCCGCTCGGCCAACGTGAGTCTGTTCGCGCGCGCAAGCGGATTCGCGGCGCTGGGCGAAGCGGTAGAGTTACTTGCCGCCGGCGATCGCGTGCAAGTGAGGAGATTCTCAAGAGGAGGAGCGCCATGATCCGTCGTGCCGCATCAGTCATCACCATCGTCGTCCTGAACGCATGCAGCTCGGGACAGCAAAACCAGGCACAGCAATCCGTCAAATCAGGTCTTCTCTCGGCAGCTGTTGAGGCGAAGCTGACGACGATCGACGTGGACGCGTCCGGTTCCGTTCGCGTCAGCGCGAACGATGGAACCATCACGCTCACCGGAGAAGCGAAGAGCGCGCAGGAGCGCCGGAACTATGATGCTGCGGCCCGGTCGGTTTCAGGCGTGACCAAAGTCGTCGATCGCCTTTCGATCAACCCTCACTTGCGCGGCACGCGTCAAACGCTCGCGGACACCGCCTTGGGGGCGCAGGTTTCCGCAGCGATCGCCGCGCAGGCCGGCGTCAACGTCTTTCATGTCAAGACATCGGTCCACAGCGGCGTCGTCACGCTGACCGGAACCGTTCCTACGATGGCGGTAAAGCAGACAGTCATTCAGGCGGCGAGATCGACGCACGGCGTTGGCGTGGTCATCGATCGGCTGCGCGTCGAACGGTGAACGCTTGAAAGCTGCGCCCCACATCGAAGCGATCCCCGTAACAACTCCGTTCATCGGTCCCGAAGAGCTCATGCGCGAAGGCGGCCATCGCTCGCTGTTGCGTTTAGGCGCAAACGAGAGCGCATTCGGCCCTTCGCCTACGGCGGTTGCGGCCATGGCTGCAGAGCTGCCTCGGCTTTCATGGTACGGCGATCCGGAATCGTATGACCTGCGGGCGGCGCTCGCGCCGCGGCACGGCTGCGCGAGCGAGAACATCTGTGTCGGCGCAGGCATCGACGACCTCATGGGGCTGGCGGTTCGCGCATTCCTCGCCGCAGGCCGCACTGCTCTGGCGACGCTGGGAACGTATCCGACCTTCAGCTATCACGTCGTCGGCTACAGCGGAAACTTGCAGACGGTTCCATACTGCAATGACGGATCGGTCGACGTGGATGGACTGGTTGCAGCAGCCCGCAAGATTCGTCCGGCGATCGTCTATCTAGCCAATCCGGATAATCCGAGCGGGACGTTCCTTGCCGCGGAAGCCGTCCAACAACTCTTCGAGGCGCTTCCGAAAGAGTCGCTGCTCTTCCTCGACGAGGCCTACGCGGACTTCGTCGAGGAATCCGCGCTGCTTCCGCAGCTGATCGACGAGCGGCTCATTCGCGTGCGAACGTTTTCCAAAGCCTACGGCATGGCGGGCGCGCGCATCGGCTACAGCGTCTCTACTGCGCGCAACGTCGAAACGTTCCAAAAGATTCGACTGCAGTACGGCGTCAACCGCAACGCGCAAATCGGGGCGCTCGCATCGCTGGCAGACATGCCGTTCGCGCAGTATATCGTTCGCGAAACGGCCGCCGGTCGCGAGGAGTACTACTCGCTGGCCGGTTCGCTGCGGTGTCCGTTCCTGCGTTCCCGCACGAACTTCGTGTGCATCGATTTCAACACGCGCGAACGCGCTGCAGCGGTCCTGAACCGCCTGCTGCAGCTCGGCGTTTTCGTGCGCAAGCCGGGGGCGCCGCCTCTCGACCGCTTCGTTCGGATCAGCGTCGGTACCGCGCCCGAACGAACCGAATTTGGAGTGCGCCTGCGCCGCGCGCTCGAGGATGTCGATCGATGAGGTACGCGATTCTCTCGGACATTCACGGCAATTTGGAATCGCTCCAGCGCGCATTCGAACATCTCGCGCCCGAAGATCGGGTGCTCTGTTTGGGCGATACCGTCGGCTACGGTCCGAATCCTAACGAATGCGTGCGCATGATTCGCGAGCGCGCGGAACAGACCGTGCTCGGCAACCACGACGTGGCGGCCGTGGACAATTTCGGCGTCGAATACTTCAATCCGGCGGCCCGTCGGGCGATCGAATGGACGCAGACCGTCATCGATCGCGACAACATCGAGTGGCTCAACGGATTGAGCTACGAGATCCGTCAGAGCGAGTACTTGCTCGTCCACGGAGCGCCGGTTCACTATTTCGAATACATTCTGGACAACCGGCATGCCAAAGCCGCATTCGATCGGACGGATGCGCGGCTGATCTTTATCGGCCATACGCATATTGCCGAATACTACGCGCTCGAGCCCGATGCAACGGTGACCCATCGCCACATGCAGAACGGCGGCGCATTGCAGCTGGAGGAGGGACGGCGTTACATCATCGACGTCGGCAGCGTCGGTCAGCCGCGCGATCTCAATCCGAAGGCGTCTTTGGTGTTCTACGAACCCGAGAAGCGGCGCATCGAATGGGTTCGCTACGAATATCCCATTGCTCGAGTTCAGCACAAGATCACCGAAGCGGCATTGCCGCCGGTGCTGGCGTCGCGTCTGGACGCGGGACGTTGAAACCGATCGATGACGGCCGGTGCTTCGTATGCGGTCCCCACAATCCGATAGGCTTGCACTTGCGCTTCGAGCGCAGCAACCGCGGCGTCCAAGCGCGCACGACTCTGCCGGACTCCTATCAAGGATGGCAAGGCATGGCGCATGGCGGCATCGCGATCGCGCTGCTCGATGAAGCGATGGCGCACGCTGCCGGTTTCGCCGGCTATCGCGGTTTGACGGCGAGGGTCACGGCGCGCTTTCGCCGCCCTGTTCCGCTCGGAGCGCCGCTGCGGATCGAAGGCCGCGTTGCCTGGGTTCGGCGAAACGCGCTTGGGCTGGAAGCGTCCGTTTGCGATGCCGACGGCAATGTATTGCTCGAGGGAGAGGGCAGTTTCATTTCCGGCGGACGCATCGAGGAAAGCGCGCAGTGAAGGCGGCCACCCCCACAGTCGACAACCGCCGCGCCCGCTACGAATACCACATCTTGGAGTCGATCGAAGCGGGCATCGCGCTTACGGGGACGGAGATCAAATCGATCCGCCAAGGCGGCGTGAGCTTGAGCCAATCGTATGCACGGCTTCGCGACGGCGAGCTCTGGCTTCTGGGCATGCACATTCCGAAGTACAAACAAGGAAGTTTTTCAAACGTCGATCCGGATCGGCCGCGCAAGCTGCTGCTGCACAAGGAACAGATCCGGCGCTTGGGCGGCCGCGCGGCGGAGAAAGGCTTGACGATCGTCCCCTTGCGGCTTTACTTCACGCGTGGAAAGGCCAAACTCGAAATCGGGCTTGCGCGCGGAAAAAAACTCTGGGACAAACGCGAACGCGAAGCGCAACGCGATGTCCAGCGCGAGCTCGAACGTGCGCGGTACGAAACCCGGTAGAAAGATCGAGGAATCGATCGAGCGCGACGGCGCGATCCGCCGTGGTGAACGCGTCGTCATTGCGTGCAGCGGAGGTCCGGACAGCGTAGCCCTGGCGGCAATTCTGCACGCGGTTTCCAAGCCGATGCGTCTGATGCTGACGTTGGGACACGTGAATCATGGCACGCGCGCCTCCGCTTGGCAGGACGAAGCCGTCGTTCTGAGTGTCGGCGGATCGCTCGGCCTGCCCGTGCGGATCGAACGATTACGTCTAACAAGCGGCGATGAAGCAACGCTGCGCGACGCGCGCTATGCGGCGCTCTCGCGGCTTGCGGCCAACGTGGCGGCCAATGTGGTCGCGACCGGACACACGGCCGGCGATCAGACCGAGACCGTGCTGCTGGCGCTCTTCCGGGGAACCGGCCCCACCGGTATCGCCGGGATGTCGGCGCGCCGGCCCTTGAACGGCGGGGCAGAGTTGGCCCGGCCGCTGCTCCGCTTTACGAGGGCCGATCTGTTGGCGTATGCCGGCGCAAAGGGATTACCCTACGCGCTCGACCCGACGAATGCGGACGTTGCGTTGCGGCGCAATGCGCTGCGCCAAGCTTTGGAAGCCCTGCGCCCGGTCTTCCCGCGGCTTGACGAGGCCGTCGCGCGGGCCGCCCAGCTCGCGGCCGATGAACGCGACCGCTCGGCGCCGGCGCTTCTGCGGCGGCGCATTCGGAGCGCGCTGCACGAGGAGGCGGTCGGAGGGGTGGATTTCGCGCACGTCGAGGCGGCGGTTCGAGCCCTCGAAGAGGGCAGACGCGGCAGCTTCTGGATGGCGCCCGGCGTCGAGGTCGAGGTCAAAGACGGCGCCCTTGAGGTTCGGCGGCAATCGTAACCGTCTTCACGGCGGCGGCGATCCGCGAAGCTGTCGAGGGACTGGCAGAGCGCATCGCGCGAGACTATGCCGGGAAACCACTGCTGCTGCTGGGCGTGTTGAAGGGAGCGTTGTACGCAACGGTAGACCTTGCCCGGGCGCTTTCGCGAGTGCCGGGCGGGCCCCGAGATCTCGAAGTGGATTTCTTGGCGGTTTCCAGCTACGGAAACGCCGATCGATCGAGCGGCGAGGTTGGGCTTTTAAAGGATACGAGCGACAGTATCGCCGGCAAAACCGTTCTCCTGATCGAGGACATCGTCGACGGCGGCCTCACGCTGCAGTACCTTCAATCGTTACTAAACGGGCGTGGACCGGCGAATCTGCGCACATGCGTGCTGTTCGACAAACCGTACGCGCGGCGTGCCGGCGTGTCTATCGAATACATCGGGCTGCAGGCTCCCGATGCATTCGTCGTAGGGTACGGTTTGGATTATCAAGAACGCTATCGCAATCTTCCGTATCTCGCGCGCGTGCCTGCGGCTGTGGGTAAGTAAAAAAGAGTGAGCAAACATCTTCGGGGCATCCTGTTAATCGTCGCGGCATGCGTGCTGGTCTTTTTCGTCGTCCAGCGGATCGTGCTGCCGCAGGCCGATACGACGCGCCTCGACTACAGCGGCTTCTATCAGAAGCTCCAGGCAAACCAAGTCGCCAGTTTCCATGCCGTCGGATTGGACGTGGGGGGCGATTTAACGAACGGATCGCATTACACGACGACGATCCCCAATCGAGATACGCCGTTCGTCAACGTCGTGATGCAGCACGTCAAAGGCGGTGTAACGTGGGAACCGCAGGCCAACGGCACGCTGCTGACGTCGCTCTTCTCGTTCTTGCCGTTCATCGGCCTCGGACTGCTTTTCTTCATCATCCTGCGTCAAGCGCAGAACGGCGGAAGCCAAGCCCTTTCATTCGGGCGATCGCGCGCCAAGATGCTCTCGGAAAATCGGCCCAAGGTAACATTCAACGACGTCGCCGGCGTAGACGAAGCCAAAGAAGAGCTCAGCGAGATCGTCGAGTTCCTGAAGTATCCCAAGAAGTTTCAATCGCTGGGCGCGCGCATCCCCAAGGGCGTCCTGCTGCTCGGACCGCCGGGTTCCGGCAAGACGCTGCTTGCGCGGGCAATCGCCGGTGAAGCCGGCGTGCCGTTCTTTTCCATCTCCGGTTCGGACTTCGTCGAAATGTTCGTTGGCGTGGGCGCTTCGCGCGTTCGAGACCTTTTCGATCAGGCGAAGAAGTCTGCTCCATGCATCGTGTTCATCGACGAAATCGATGCGGTTGGCCGCCAGCGGGGAGCAGGGCTCGGCGGAGGCCACGACGAGCGCGAACAGACGCTGAATCAGCTGCTCGTTGAGATGGACGGATTCGATCAGAATACCGGCGTTATCTTGATTGCCGCGACGAATCGTCCCGACGTGTTGGATCCGGCGCTGCTGCGGCCGGGCCGTTTCGATCGTCAGATCATCGTCGACCGTGCCGACATTAAGGGCCGTCAAAAGATCCTCGAAGTTCATGCGCGCAACAAACCGCTCGGCAAGGAAGTGCAGCTGGAAACGCTCGCAAAGCGCACGCCTGGATTCTCCGGAGCCGATCTCGAGAATCTGCTCAACGAAGCTGCGCTCCTCGCTGCGCGCCGCGACAAGACCGTCATCGAGATGAACGACTGCGACGAGGCAATCGATCGCGTGATGGTGGGACCCGAGCGCAAGTCGATCGTGATGACGCAAAAAGAGAAGGAGATCACGGCCTACCATGAATCGGGGCATGCGGTCATCGGCGGCTTGACCGAGAAGGGCGATCCGATTCATAAGGTGACGATCATTCCGCGCGGGATGGCAATGGGCATCACGTGGTCGCTGCCCGAAGACGACCGCCACAGCCAAACGAAGGAAGAGCTCTTGGCGTCCATCACACGTGCGCTGGGTGGCCGTTTGGCCGAAGAGATCAAGTTCAAAGATGTGACGACCGGAGCAAGCAACGATTTCGAACAAGCGACGGAACTGGCGCGCCGCATGGTCACGCAGTACGGCATGTCCGATACGCTGGGGCCGATTCAATACGGCCGCGGCAACCATCAGGTATTTTTGGGACGGGACCTCGGTGAGGAACGGAACTATTCCGAGGAGATCGCATCGAAGATCGATGCTGAAGTTCGGCGTTTGATTGAAAGTTGTTACGACCGTGGGCGCAAATTGCTGGAAGACAATTGGGATAGAGTCGAACGGATGGTCGCCTCACTCCTGGAGTATGAAACGGTAGAAGCCCAAGAGGTCAAGGCCATTTTAGAGGGCCGTCCCTACGATCGTGGAGCGACGGAAGCGGAACCTGAACCGATTGCGACGCAGCCGGTCACTGAAGGAACGCGGATAGAACAGCCCAAGCGTTTTCCGCCAAACATCTCGCCGGAACCGGCGTGAACTCGCGTCTCGTCCTGCACACAGCGGTATGCCTCGGCATATCGCTCTTTGTTTTAGACGATCGAGCGTCAGCCGAAACCGGAAGGTTTCAACAATCCGGTACGTTGCCCGGGGGCGGCATCTATTCGATCCACTCCGATCTTACGGCGCCGTTGACGGCGATCGAGCTGTGGTTTCGCGCGCCGGCGGCCGGGTACGACTCACGCTACGCGGGTATCTCGCGACTGGCCGTGACCGCGCTGGCGGCTTCACGTCCGCCGCACGGCACTGCGCTCGCCGAACTGGTGAACCGGTTCGGCGGAACGCTGCGCATTCAGATCTATCCCGATGTCGCAATGATCGGCGCGAATGTTCCGGCCCAGAGCGCTTCGGCCGTGCTTCGCGCGCTGACGCAAGCGTTTTTCACGCCCTCGGTCGGGGATGAGGCGCTCAAAGCCGCGGTTCGCGACGCAGCCATCGCAGCCGCCCAAGTGCAGTACGATCCTCCACGCACGTTGCAGGATCTGCTCTTTGCGCAGCTCTTCCGTGACGGCCCGGCGCACTTTGCTCCCACGCCGGCAGCCTCCGCTTTCTCCGCGATCCCGTTGGCGGCTCTCCAAGCTTACGCGCAGCGCGCGTTTCGCGAGCAAAACGCAATTCTCGCGATCGCCGGCAAAGTCGATGATGAACTGCTCGCCGGTGTTGCTCCCGGACGGCCAGGATCTGCGATGGACGCTCCGATCGATTCGACTCTCGCGCCGCAGCCCAGCGACTCGACGCAAAGCGGAACGGCTGCGGGCGTGGGTTTCGCTTGGGTTGGCGCACCGATTTCTTCGGTGCGTGAAGCGACCGCACTGGATTTTGTGGCGGATTATCTCTTTGACGGCGATCACGGCACCATCGCTACGGCGCTCGAGCGGTCGCACGCAAATCTTTTCGTCGACGGTCAATTCGTCACGCTGCACGATCCCGGCGTGCTAATCGTCACGACTTCGGGGGCGGACGCGCCTTCGGTTCAGCAAGCGATTCTCGACGCCGTCGCGCAGATGCAGACGCCTATTGAAGCAGGCATCTTTGCGGCTGCGCAGCGCGCCTTCGAGTATCACATCGTTCAACAGATTCAAACGCCGGCCGGTCAAGCGGACAGTTTGGGATGGTACGCCGCCGAAGGAAATGCTGCGTACGCGCCGGGCGACGCCTCACAAACGTACATGAACGCAGCCCAGTCCCTCGATCCGTCCTTCGTTGCGGCGACTGTGCGCAAGTATCTTCAGCATCCCGCGATCGTGCGATTGAATGCTGCACGCGGCAGCGGTTCCGCGGCATGAAGCTCCGGCTCTTGGCCGCGCTGGTCCTTTTCGGGTTCTTGAACGCGCCGCTCGCGCTTCGAGCTGCGGTGCTCACGCAGTCCAATGGCGTCACATTTGTAGGCCAGCCCGATCCCGCTGCGGATCTTGTCGGCACAGAGATCATGCTGCGTGCGGGACTCGATCGTGAGACGCCCGCGCAGAACGGTTTGGCGGCGCTGGTCGCGGAGTGCATCCTGCAGTCACCCGCGCAAGGCGGCGAAACGCTCCTTGCGTCCGTCACGGATGGCGGCGGTTCGCTTTCGTACAGGATCGAAGGCCGAATAGCTAGGTTCTATCTTGAAGGGATGGCGTCGTCATACGGGCGGCTGCTAGCGCTTTTCCGCAGCGCGCTTTCGCGCCCGGATTTTAGCGCCGCAACACTTGCGCGCGCACGAGCGGCCGTCAACCTGAGGCGATCCGATGCTCAGCGCCTTGCGCTCAATGTGGGCATCGACATGCTCAACCGCGCATTCTATACCGATTCCGACGCGGGTCTGCCGCCCTACGGTCTGCCCGAGGCGCTCGCCGGTTTTACCGGTTCGGATGCTGCAGCTTTTTACGCTGCTCATTACCGCCGCGGAGATGCCGCGATCAGCGTCGTGGGCAACTACAACGCGGCGGACGCGTACGCGCAGCTGCTCGACGTTCTGCCGCCGGGGGGCTCGTCTGCAGCAATCGTACACCAGTCGCCGCTTGCTTCGAGTTCGCGGCAGCTCATAGCACGGCGCGACGTGCCGGTCCCGTGGCTCGTTGCGCAATATCCGGCTCCCGATCTGCGCAGCGCCGATTTCGGACCGATGCTGGTGCTCACAGCGTTCATGGAGCGAACGCTCGCGGACGTTGCCTCGGTGCCGGGCATTGCCACGCGATCGTCGTCCGAAAGCGGCGTCGGAACGCTCTACAATTTTGACGCCCGGCCCGCGAACGTGATCTTTTACGTCGACGGCGGCATGGGCGATCCAACGCGGACGTTTGCGACGGCGCTGACGGTCGTCAATGTGCTCGGCCATGCGAAACTTCAAGGAAGTCTGAGCGACATGAAAACCTTCGCGGCGGGGCGGTTTCTGCTGCAAGCCACCACGCTGCAGGACCGTGCCTGGCTCGCAGGCGTTTTCACGCAGGAAAGGCTTCCAGCAGACTATTTGAGCGCCGCCGTCGCCGCGATCGATCGGACGAACGCAGCCGATCTCCAACGCGTGGCCTCACGCTATTTGGGCGCTCCCACGATCGCGCTCGTACTCCCGCGCGGCACGTAGCGCTCGTTCACGACTATCTCAATCAGCGCGGAGGAGCGGAGCGCGTCTTCCGGCATTTCGCGCGAGCCTATCCCGAAGCACCGATCTACACGGCGCTCTTCGATCCGGGGGTAACCGGCGACTTGATCGATCGGGCGCGCGTGCACACTTCCTATTTGAACCGGCTGCCGGCCGTCAACCGCTACTTTCGGTATCTTGCGCCGCTCTATCCGCGCGCCTTCGAATCATTCGATCTGAATGGCTTCGACACGATCGTCAGCTCCACGACTGCATGGGCCAAAGGCGTGCGCGTGCCTGCCGGTGCAGTGCACGTTTGTTACCTCAATACCGTCAGCCGTTTCACGTTCGATCGCCACTACGCCGGCGGTTTCCGTTTCGGCGGTTTGGCGCGACCGGTTCTTGAACGGCTGATCGCGTGGGACCATCGCGCCGCGGCACGGCCGACCCGTCTCATCGCGAACTCACGCAACGTTGCGGACCGCATCAAACAGTACTATGGGAGGGATGCGACGGTGCTGCACTGCCCCGTCGATCTCGATCGCTTTACAGTCGGATCCGGCGACGGAGATTATTTTGCGATCGCTTCGCGCCTGTTGCCATACAAGCGCATAGAGCTGGCCATCGAGGCGGCGGATGCAGCGCGGGTCAAACTGTATATTGCGGGAACCGGGCCCTCCGAACGAAAGCTGCGCCGGCTTGCGCGTGGAACGACGACGACGATGCTGGGCTACGTCTCCGATCCGCAGCTCAACGCGCTTTTCGGAGCGGCGCGCGCCATCATCGTGCCGGGCGAAGAAGACTTCGGACTCGCTCCGCTGGAGGCGGCAGCAGCTGGACGCCCCGCGATTGCGCTCAGGGCGGGCGGCGCGTTAGAAACGGTCGCGGAAGGGCAAACCGGCGTTTTCTTTGATGAACCGGCGCCGCAGGCACTAGCGAACGTGCTGCGAGCTTTCGAGGCGGCGCGCTACGATCCTCAACGTTTGCGCGCGCATGCCTGCGCCTTTTCCCCCGAGACGTTCATCGTCCGGCTTCAATCGATCGTCGAAGAGACGCGAGCAGCAGCTTAGCGGTTCCATCCGGATCGAGCTGCGCAACGCGCTGCAAACCGCGTTGGCGCAGCGATCTGCGCAGTCGCTCGTCCTCGACGATGCGCGCCAGCCCGTCTTGCCAAGCTGCGGGATCATCCGGCGGCAAGAGCAGCGCAGCTCCACCGCACGTTTCGGGAAGCGCTCCGGCGTCCGCCGCGAGGACCGGCGCACCGCACGCCATGGCCTCGAGCGCCGGCAATCCCAATCCTTCGGCGCATGACGGCATTGCAAGAGCGGCTGCGCCTGCATACAGCACGCGCAGCTCCGTATCGCTTGGCGTTACGCTCTTTCGCTCGGCCTGCATGGCCGCGAACGCTCGCCGGTCGCGGTCGCTCAGCCTCCCTGCGACAATCAGCTCCACGGGCTTTCCTGCGAAGGCGCGATCGAACGCGCTAAAGAGTAACGGTGCGTTCTTGCGAGCTTCGGGAGCTGCGACGAACAGGATGTAGGGCATGGCGCCTTTCACTTCGACGGGATGCCACCATGGATTGCGCACGGGCGGCAAAACGGTGATCGCCAAGGGGTCGATTGAAAAACGCCGGGAGATCGATTGCGCCGTCCAGCCGGATACGGCAGTCAGCAGGTTGGCCGTGCGAATCCCGCGGCGAATCGGGGACTGTTCGCGCCGTCGTGCGATCCAATTCCGGTGCGGTTCGGAAAAGGCGAAGAGATCGTGCACCGTCAGCGCCGAAGGCGCATGCGGCGAGAAGCGGATGCCGTTCCACGGATACCAAACGGCGTCGCAGAGGCCCTCTCGAACTTCGCACGCGCCAATCGCGCGATACGCAAACTCCTCGCGCAACCGGCGCGCTTCATCGTTCGCACGCACGATGAGAAGCGTTTGCACTTCACCGATGCGTTCAAAGCTCTGCAGCGCCGATCGAACATAGCGCCCCATGCCCCTGCGATCCTGAGCGAGATTGAGCGCATCGACGCCCAAGCGCACTACTTTGCCAGCTGCGGCGCGAAGAAGAGCGCGATTACCGAAGCCGCGTTGAACAACCCGTGCGTCAGCATCGGCATGAAGGCGTTGCGCGTGCGAGCATAGACGCCGCAAAGGATTGCGCCTCCGATGGCGAGCGGGACGAAGGCATATTTGTCCCAATGCGCGAGCCCGAAGAGCACTCCACTGACGAGAGCACCGATCCAAAACCCGGCGCGCTTGCCGACTGCGTTAAAGACCAACACGCGAAATGTCAGCTCCTCCGCCACGGGCGCCACCAGAATCGCAAGACATGCCACGACCCATTTGAGCGTCGTGGAATGGACGCTGAGAAGAAGGCGCACTGCCTCTTGTTCGTGCTTCGTGTGCGTCAGCTGTTCGATTGCGGCGCCGACTCCGTTGACCAAGAGCACCATCGCGATCGCTCCGCCGAAAGCAGCGCCGATCGCGCCGACGTTTGGTGCACGAAAACCTAATCCCGAAAGCGTCGTTCGCGCCAGACCTGGTAAGAGCAGCACCAAGTACAGCGCGATGCAAAGGTCCAAGCCCAGCTGAACCCAAAGCCCGAGCGGAACCGCTTCGCGCTGCAGTGCCTTGGGGGAGATGCCGAACGCGACGCCCGCAAACAATCCGATCCACGCGGCGATGAGGATAGCAAGAACGAGGCCGATCAATCCAAGAAAAACGCCGAAGCTCGGCCACGCGCGAAACGCGTCAGGCGCGTAACCGGTCGGCGAGCCGGGCGAAATCGTCCAGGCCGAACTCTTCTCCACGAATCTCCGTTTGAATGCCGAGCTGCTCCAACGCTTGCGCCACGTCGTTTCGTTTCAAACCCAACGCAAGCGAGAGGCTATTGGCCAGCGTTTTGCGGCGGTACGCGAACGCTGCGCGTACGACCTGCAGAAACCAACCTTCATCTCGGACGTTGACGGCCCGTTGCGGAAGGCGTCGCAGGCGAACGACGGTGGACGAAACCTTCGGACGCGGATAAAAAGATGAAGGCCGCAGCGTGAATAAGCGCTCGACGGACGTCGCGTACTGCACCGCGACGGAGAGGCTACCGTATGCGCGCGTCCCGGGCCGCGCCGCGAAACGATCGGCCACGTCTTTTTGCACCATGGCGACGATCATTTCCGGCCCTCCAGGCATTTCCACCCACTGCATAATCAGCGGCGTGGCGATGTTGTAGGGCAGATTGCCGGCCACGCGCCAACGACCGCCGGCTGCGTATCCGGCATAATCGAAAGTGAGCGCATCGGCTTGTAGGATCGTTGCGCCGCTCAAAGCGGGCTGCGAGTGCAGAGCCGCAATCATATCCGGATCGATCTCGATGGCCGCGACCGTTTTGCAGCGCTCGAGGAGTGCGGCGGTGAGTTGCCCCGTTCCCGCACCGATCTCTAGAACGCGAAAGTCCTCCGTTGCCGGAGGACTCTCACAAATTTGCCGCGCGATTCTGGCGGCGGCGCCCGCGTCCATCAAGAAGTGTTGCGCTAGCCGCTTTTTCGGACGATATCCGAGCTGTTCGAGCAGCGCGCGTGGATGGTCCATGGTCAGTGCAAGGTATATACCTTAACGGTCCGCCGTCCGAACCCCAGGGCATCACCGAGGGAATTGAATCCGAGATCGATGCGGTTGCCGCGGATTGCGCCGCCCGTGTCTCCCGCAATGGCAAAGCCGTATCCCGGGATATACAGGCGCGTGCCGAGCGGGATGATGCTTGGATCGACCGCAACGATGCCCCGTCCCGCGCGAGAGCCTGAAGCGGTATACCCGCTGCAGCCGTCGCATTCGGCCGTATAAGCCGTCGCGATCATCGAGAGCGCGCTGGCTGCAATGTACGAAGTCTTCTGCAGACCCCGCCTCCCGAAATCGGCGAATGCCGCGTACGTTCCGACGCCTTCGGCGATGACGCGTGTTTTCGGCGAACGCAGCAAGCGGGAGCCTATGACTTGCCTGCGGATCGTTCCGTCCGTTTGCGTGTAATCCACCATCGTTTCACGAATACCGGGTCTTCCTTGAGCGATCACTTTCGAGCGTCCCGGCGGAAGCGCAAAATTGATTTCGTGGATGGTGCGTTGCGCAATGCGATGCTGTACGGTGGCAACCCACTTTACGACGTGTGCGATTTTGATCGTGCTGCCTCCAACGATCGGATCCGCTAGCGACGGGCGGACGACATCGTATTGGCCCAGCGTTATGCCTTGCTCTTCGAGAAGCGCGCCGACGTCGCCGGCGGCGGTCATGACCGTCTTCGTTTGCGAACCGCTGATTAATTTGACCGCAACCGCCTGTGCGTATTCGATCGTCATATTGTCGGCGACCGGCGTTTGAGCTTCCGGACGAACGAAGTCGTACGGACCCATGGCGATGCCGCGCTCTTTGAGGAAATCGCCGACCGTAAGCGCTTTGGTGATGTGCTGCGTCGAAGTGCCCTGCGACGAAAAGACAACGACATGTGCGGCGGCGTGTCCGTCAACGGGGACTGCTGCGGCTATCGCGGTTTTGGGCGCAAGAGGCGTGCCGGCGAAAAGCAGCGCGAACGCCACCGTGGCAAGGTTGCGGTTTAGACGAGGACTGCGTCCTATCAACCCCACTCCTTTCCTAGAAAAGCGACGAACGCGAGCCCGGAGAACGGGACGAGAACCGTTATGGGAAGCGTGCGTCTTTAGAAGGTAGTAATTGGTTGACGCATCCGAGAGTGAAACGTCAGGCCAGGGTCTGGGTGAGTGCCCGGGCCGGGAGTCTGTGGCACTATACCACGCTTGCCAGAAAAGCAAACTACTTCAAAAGTCGCACTCTCGCTAGCCATGCAAGCAAGCGCGCCTCGCGGCGCAGGTCGCTTTTCCGGCTAGCGTAAAGCGACCTTCAGAAGATGCGCATCGGACTCTTTACGGAGTGCTACCACCCCATCGTCAACGGCGTCGTCGCTTCGATCGACGGTCTCGCCGCCGGCCTACGGGGGCTGGGCAACGAGACCTTTATCTTTGCTCCGGCAATGCCCGGCTATCGCCGTCGCGAGGAAGGCGTCTACCGCATCCCCTCTCTACCGCTCCCAATAGACTCGGCGTACCGCTTGACGGTTCCCGTCGTGGGACCGCGACGCGGCGTTCCGGTTCTGAATACTTTGGACGTCATTCACGCGAACTCGCCATTCGTTACCGGATGGATGGCGGTGCGCTATGCGCGCCGCCGGCGGATCCCGCTGGTCTACACTTATCATACGCGGCTCGAGCAGTATGTCCATTACGTTCCCTTCGACCCGAACGCGGCTGTGCGCGCGGCTTTCTCATTGACACGGCGCTTCGCCAACCTTGCGGGCGCCGTTATCGCTCCCTCTGCGGCGATGGCAGACCGATTGCGTGAGATCGGCGTGAGGATGCCGATCCACGTCATCCCTAGCGGGATCGATCTCGCTCTCTTCGGCTCGGGGAAGCGCCGCTCGGATCTTCGCCGCTCGTTGGGTGCGCTGGACGGCGAGCGTCTGTTGTTCTTGGCTTCGCGACTGGCGCGCGAAAAAAATGTCGATCTCGTTCTAGAGGCGGTCGCGCAGGCGAATGTTCCCGTGCGGTTTGCGATTGCGGGAGAGGGCCCGGAGCGCCGAGCGCTGGAGGAGCGCGCGATAGCGCTGGGCATCGGTGGACGGACAGCCTTTCTCGGTGAAGTGAAACGTGAGGACCTGCCCGATTTGTATGCATCGGCGGACGCGTTCGTCTTTCCCAGCGTGACCGAAACCCAGGGCTTGGTGTTAGTGGAGGCACTCGCGGCCGGCAGCTTCATCATTGCGGCGGAAGCACCGCAGACGCGCTCTATCGTCGGGACCGCCGCCGCAGTCATTCCGCCAACGGCCGCAGCTTTTGCCGCGGCAATCGAAAGGGTTCCAGCTACTCCGGACCCGGGCCGGGCGGAAAGCGCGAAGCAGCTCGCGTCCCGCTTCGGCATATCAGCGCAAGCGGCGCGCGTGCTGGGGGTCTACGATGAGCTGCGATTGAGGCGATTATCCCTTGACAGCACGTAACGCATATGCTACGATGGTAGGCAGACGGGGGCTCTGATGGTTCAGCGACTAGGCTAGTCACCCGGGTCAGGAGGGTTCGATTCCCTCAGCCTCCACGCCGGGGAAACCCGGTGGACTTCCGCGGCTGTTCATGGTAGTGTACTCGTGACTAGCCTGGTCGCAACCAGAAGAGCAGCCGCCCCTACAAGGGCGGCTTTCATTTTTTGAGGTGCGACTGATGCCGAGCCTAAACCTACCGAAAAACTCCAAGTACACGTTCAAGGACTTCGAGCGCGAGTTCCCCGATGACTCCGCCTGCATGGCCTGGCTTGTCGAGCATATCTATCCGCACGGCATCCATTGCCTGTCCTGCGCCGAGGTCCGGCCGCATCATCAGCTCAAGAATCGCCCGAAGGTGTGGACCTGCGACTACTGCGGGACGCACACGCACCCGACCGCTGGAACGATCTTCCACAAGTCCAAGACCTCGCTCAAAACGTGGTTCCACGCGATCTACCTAATGTCGGCTACGCGCTGTGGTATCTCCGCGATGCAGCTCATGCGCGAAACAGGCGTAACCTACAAGACCGCGTGGCGAATGTTCACAATGATTCGCAAGATGCTACTAGAGGACGTTCACGATCTCGGTGGCGAGAAGATCGTCGAAGCCGATGAAACCTATATCGGCGGCCGCCGGCGCGGTCGCCGATATAGCGGCGGCGTATATAAGGCGGTGGTCGGCGGCGCGATCGAGCGTAAGGGCCGCGTTGCAGCATACGTTTTGGAAGGCCGCGGGCTATGGGAGTTGACGAATCCGCTCAAGGCGCGGATTGTTCCGAAAAGTATCATCGTGACGGACGAAGCGCCGCAGTACAAGCGGCTGACGCGCATGGGCCTGGGCTATCAGCATCAGCTAATCCGGCATCGCGCCAACGTCTATGTTGAAGGCGACATACACACGAACACCATCGAAGGATATTGGGGCAATGTAAAGCGCGGGATCAGCGGCGTCTATCACTTCGTTTCCAAGAAGCACTTGCAGGGCTACTTAGACGAATACGCGTTTCGCTACAATCACCGCGATGACGGCAAGCCGATGTTCAGGATTCTTTGCGCTCAGATTTCTCAGGAGTTTCTGGAGCGTTACTTTCCCGCGAAGCATCGTCCTCGGAAACTAGTTTTTTAGACGCCTTCTGCAGGTCACGCAAAAAAGACTGACGATCATAGTCTGGGCTCTGGCGCTGGTCCTCAGAGTTCTTCTTCGTCACGTTCGTTATCAGGGCGACTCATAATGATTTGATGATGATTTTCTGCCTCCTGGAATAGACGCAACGCTTCTTCGCGGGTTTTCCCGTGAACCGCCCATCCGTTACCCCTTGCCGCCCACCCGGCCTTGATCGGCGTTAGCCTTGGGTTTTCCATCACCGGATAAGTTTAAGATGCCGCCGCCCCTGCGGCAAATACAATACGAGAATAGTAAGCCGGAAACCTGGAGGCGCACTTGATTTCTGTTCCGTTATTCTGTACTATGACACTCGATAGTATTCACGGGGAGAAAGACCTTGGAGCCCATTGAGAACGACTTTATGCCGTATGGCCCTGCTGCCAGAACGGTCGATGTTATCCATCGCATCCACGAGGGAAAGTCCGGCAGCCCCCTGACTGTTCAGAAGCTCACCGCCCTCGGGGTGGCGGAGGGCAACGCGGTCCGGGTTGAACGGTCGCTCTATTTCCTGGGCCTTATCGACGAGGATGGCAATCTGACTGAAGCGTCTAGGCGGCTAAGGAAGTCGACCTCGGACGAGTATCCCGCGGCGCTTGCACAGATTATTCGGGAGAAATACGCGCCGGTTTTTGAAATTTGTGATCCCGCCGGCGCTAACGCTATTGAAGTCAACAACGCATTTCGCCCGTATGAACCGGGGGGCCAACGCGACAACATGATTAGGCTGTTTGTTGGCTTATGCCAAGAAGCCGGGATCATGCCCATCCCTAATCAAAAACGGGGCCGTCCGTTAAACCCACGCGCTACGGGAGCAGCTAAAGCCCGCAACGGCGGCGCAACAAAACTAAAGCATGAGGTTGCAGATCAACGGCCGCCGGTAAAACCGACGGGGTTAAGCAAGATGATCGCCTTTCGTAGCGGGGGGACGGCCACGCTAGTCATTCTGGCGGATGTAGTTAGCCTCTCTCGTGCGGATCGAGAAGAACTTTTCAAGTGGGTTGACGCGATGACCGCCTATGAGAACAGCGATGGAGTCACCGAGATTATAGATGGAGCCGCCGAATCGTGACGAGTGTCCGACGTGGCCTTAGAAACCTGCGGCACCTGCGGTAACAGGTGTGCGGTGCAAGACCGCCCGGCTCCGCCTATCTCAAAGAAAGGAGGTGAAGGCTCACGGTGTTCAGCCATAAGCGTCGCTGGTGCGGCGAACCTAAACTACGAATCTCAGGCCCCGGCTTGTTGTCTGGGCCTTTCTATTGTCCACAGCCTGCGAACAAATCGTTACGTGCGGTGAGGGGAGAATCGCCGCGATTGACATCGAACATACGTTCGATTTAGAATCGATGCATGGCGGCACGGAAGGGACCGAGGCAAGAGGTGGCTATCGGATTTGCGGCGGATGGGCACGGCTCCGGCATTGCCTACGCGCGCGTTCAAAACTCGGCCGGGCCGCAGGTGTTGCGCGTTCGGTTCGGTTATGGCGTCAAGCCTGCTGCGCGGCAGGGAAGTGGGGTATTCAGCTCTGGCAGCTGTCTCTGCCTCGCTTCAGCGCCTCGGATGCGAGCGCGTTCGCTTGGCGGTGGACGACCCGCTTCTGGTCGAAGACCTACGCGCGCGCAACGAAATCCCGGCCCCTCTGGCGGTGGAGTACGTGCGGCTTCGCTGCAGGCTGAACCGCTTTCTGACCTACGAGATTACCCATGCCGGCGGCTCCGACGGCGACTTGGCCGCGCGAGCGCGATCCGAAACGGCGATGCGCATCGCCGCATAGCGTAAACCAGGCGTGGCGCGATACCGGCGCATCGCGCGCGGCGAGCTGCCTGAAGAAACAAGTGCGCTGGCGCGCGCTCTGGTCGGATGTGTTCTCGTTCGTGACTGCCCGGACGGGATCGCCGCGGGGCGGATCGTCGAGAGCGAAGCGTACGTGCTCGACGATCCCGCCTCGCATGCTTTCTTAGGAATGCGCGCGCGCAACGCCTCGATGTTCTTGCGACCGCATCATGCGTACGTCTATCAGATCTATGGCACGTCGTATTGCGTAAATGTAACGAGCGAACGCGAAGGAACTGGCGCCGCGGTCTTATTGCGCGCTCTCGAGCCGATCGAAGGGCTCAGCATCATGGAGCGCCGCCGTAAAACGCAAGCGGTACGCGGTCTCTGCCGAGGCCCGGGACGCTTATGTCAAGCGATGGCCATCGACAAGCGTCTCGACGGTGTCGATCTGCTTTGCGACCGAAGATTGTGGCTTTCGCCGCGTACTGCGGCGGTGCAGCTTGGAACGAGCACGCGCATCGGTGTCGCAAAGGCCTCCGAGCGCGTCTTGCGCTTTTACGAAGTGGGCAGTCCCTTCGTCAGCGGCCCGAGGAGATTGTCAACCTAGGGGCCGCTGTGCTATAGTTCATTCGTCGCGAGGTGAGTCCAATTTGGACCTTCCGCGGCATCGTGCATCCCCTCCGTTCGCACCGATTCGTACGTTTTAGGCAGCCCCGCCGTCGGTTTCGATTATTCGGTGCGCGCGACTCTACGAGAGAGATACTTCACTGCAATTCGACAATCGCCCAAACGACAACCGCCCTCAAAATGGAGGGCGGCGCCGGCGTCCACGCCGCCACCGTCACTTCAACCCGCAAATCCACGCGGAGCAATTTCCACAGATAGAACCCGCTGGTCCGCCAATGTTGACGGCCGAGCAGCTCGGCGAGAAGAGTAAAGCCGAGCTGAACGCACTGGCCAAAGAATTCGAGATCGATTCGCCGCTCAAACTCAAGAAGGAAGAGTTGATTCCGCGCCTTCTCGAGATTCAAGCGCAGCGCTCCGGTCTCGAAACAGCCAGCGGCGTGCTCGACATCTTGCCCGAGGGGTACGGTTTTTTGCGCCGGAACGGCTACGTGATCGGCCCTGAAGACATCTACGTGAGCCAATCACAGATTCGACGCTTTGAACTGCGGCGCGGCGACTTCGTCGAAGGCCAAGTTCGGCGGCCCAAAGAGACCGAGAAGTACTACGGCCTCATTCGGGTCGACCACATCAACGGTTTTTCGCCCGAAGAGATCCGCGGGCGGCGCGTGTTCGAGAAGGGCACGCCCATCTATCCCAACGAGCGGTACAAATTGGAAGTGCGCTCGACGCAGCTCTCGACGCGCGTCATCGATCTCTTTTGCCCGATCGGCAAGGGCCAGCGCGCGCTGATCGTTTCACCGCCGAAAGCCGGTAAGACGACGCTCCTCAAGAACATCGCCAATTCAATTTCGATCAACCATCCCGAAGTGCACATCATCGCGCTGCTCGTGGACGAGCGTCCCGAAGAAGTGACCGATATGCAGCGCACGATCGACGGCGAAGTCGTCGCCTCGACGTTCGACGAGCATCCGGAAAACCACACCGCGGTTGCCGAGCTGGCTATGGAGCGCGCCAAGCGTTTAGCCGAACTCGGGAAAGACGTCGTCATTCTGCTGGACTCGATTACGCGGCTGGCGCGTGCGTATAACCAGGTGATTCCAACCTCCGGCCGCACGCTCTCGGGTGGTCTGGATACCGCGTCGCTGCACAAACCCAAGCGCTTCTTCGGCGCGGCGCGCATGATCGAGGAAGGCGGTTCACTGACGATCGTCGCGACCGCGCTCGTCGAGACGGGCTCCAAGATGGACGACGTGATCTTCGAAGAGTTCAAAGGCACCGGCAATATGGAACTCAATCTCACGCGTAAACTTGCCGAATCGCGAGTCTTTCCCGCCATTGACATCAAGCGCTCCGGAACGCGGCATGAAGAGCTGCTGCTCAACGAGCTGGAAATGCGCAAGATCTGGATGCTGCGCCGTGCCACGAGCGTTCTCAACACCGGCGACATCACGGAGATCATTCTCGACAAGATGGCCCAGACGCGAACGAACGACGAATTTCTGCAGAGCGTGACGAAGGAAGCGCTCTCGCTTTCCCGCGGCTACGAAGAGGGCAACGGCAAGTACTAGGGCGTTGCCGTCATGGTAATCCACCTCTGGCGGCTTGAAACATCATCGAACGACGACGGCCCGAGCGGCGTGCTTCACGAAGAGCGTCATGGTGATGGATAGAACCATGACTGTGTGAAACTCCAGGTCAATTTGCGAACCGGCCACCTCGCTGTGATTCCTTTGCGGGATTATGCGACGATCAATGGTGTCGATCCAATGGAGCCGAGCCTGCGTTTCATTAGTGACCAATTTCAGCCACTAATCCTATTCATTCTTGGCTTCGCGCTGTTATGGTGGGCGCGTCCATTTTCCGACGTTTCGGATACGTTCCGTTCATGCCGATAGCCGAACGGACGGCGTGGGAAAGTTTTTGCATCCTCCGTTTGCTCCATCGCTAACGTCATGGTTCTATCCATCACCATGACGCCGACGCGGGGATTCGCGCGGCCGTTGTGTCAATCAGCATGACGGCAGCGTAGTGAGACTCCAAAAATACATCGCGCAAGCCGGCGTAGCGTCGCGCCGGGCCGCTGAAGAACTCATCGTCCGCGGTAAAGTACGCGTCAACGGCACCGTCGTGCGCGAGCTGGGCACGTTGGTCGAGCAAAGCGATCGCGTGGAAGTCAACGGCGCGCGCGTGCGACCGAACGCAGCGCAGACGTACCTCATGCTGCATAAGCCCGTGAATGTCGTTACGACGATGCGTGATCCGCAGGGTCGCCGCACCGTGGCGCATCTCGTACCCAAAGGGACGGCGCGCGTCGTCCCGGTCGGGCGTCTCGATTACGATAGTTCGGGACTCTTGTTACTGACCAACGACGGCGAACTCGCGCACCGCCTAACGCATCCGCGCTTCGGGGTTGAAAAAACCTACCGTGCGGTCGTGCGGGGCCCGGTGAAGCGTGAAGAACTCGACGGCCTTCGCGCACGCGTGCGAGTCATCGCCGCGCGAAATGCGACATCGGTTCTGGACATCTCTATTCGCGAGGGAAAGAACCGGCAGGTTCGCCGCATGCTCGAAGGGATCGGACACCCGGTGCTTTCCTTGCAGCGTTTGCGCTTTGGATCGCTCAAACTGGGGAGCCTCGAGCCGGGCAAGTCGAGGCCGCTGAACGCTCGCGAGCTCTCGATGCTCCGGCAAGTGTCGAAGGGACGGTCTAGCTGAAGCTGATACCATAGCATTCGTGGATCGCCTGACTGCGCTTCCCCAAACGTACAAGTTGGTTCGCCGCGAGGCGCGTTCGGGCCGGACTGTCGTGACTTTGTCCAACGGAGCAACATTCGGCGACGAATCCATAGCGATCTGCGCGGGCCCCTGCAGCGTCGAGTCCCGCGAGCAAATCGAAGCTACGGCTCAGGCCGTTTCGAAGTGCGGCGCCACCGTCCTGCGGGGCGGCGCTTTCAAGCCGCGGACCTCCCCGTACGCTTTCCAAGGCTTGGGCGGTGACGGTTTGAAGATGCTGCGCGATGCTGCCGATCGCTTCGGGATGGCAGCGGTGACCGAGGTTCTCGATCCGCGCGATGTTGCGCTCGTCGCTCAGCACGCCGACGTCTTGCAGATCGGCGCCCGGAACATGCAGAACTTCAGTTTGCTTCGAGAGACGGGGGACGCAGGAAAACCGGTGCTGCTGAAGCGTGGAGCCGCAGCCACGATCGACGAATGGCTGATGGCCGCAGAGTATCTGCTCGTCGCCGGCAACGACAAGGTCATCCTCTGCGAACGGGGGATTCGCTCATTCGATCCGGCGACGCGCAACCTGCTCGATATCGCGGCCGTTCCGCTCTTGCGTTCGAGGACGCATCTGCCCGTCATCATCGACCCCTCGCACGGGACGGGCATCGCCCGGCTCGTCGGGCCGATGGCGCTGGCCGGCGTCGCAGCCGGCGCCGACGGTTTACTGGTCGAAGTTCATCCCGATCCGCCCTCCGCGGCTTCGGATGGCCCGCAGTCGCTGACTTTCGAAGAGTTTGAATCGCTGATGAAACAGGTTGAGGTCGTTGCGCAGGCCATTGGGCGCGGGATCCCGGCGAGGGAGCGCCCGCCGATGACGACAAAAGCCGTTTGAGTTCCGTTTATCAGCGGTAGACGAAACTGAGGTAGAAACAGGTATGATTCGCATTTCTCGCTTGGCCACGGCGTTTGCGGCCCTGGCGGCCGCCGGGTCGCTTGCAATACCCGCGTCGGCGCAATATACAAACCAATACTCGCCGCCCAAACTTCTTTCACAGGCGGCGCCGAGCGTTTCGATCGCCGGGACCGGTACGGTGATCGTTCAGGTGCAAGTCAACCCTGACGGAAGCCACAAGGCCGTGCGCGTCATCAAGACGACCAACTCAGGCGACAACGCCGCAGCGATGGACATCGCGCAGCGTTCATCGTACCGGCCGGCCCATCGCGGTTCGAAGCCCGTGATCGCGTATTACGACTTTACGCTCAAGTTCAGAGGCAAGTCCGTCGCTTCGAGCATCATTGAAAGCGCTCCGACGGGTACGGCGGGCGAGATCGACCGCCTGATTCGTGCGCACAGCTACGCTGCGGCACAGGCTCGCGCGCAAGCGGCACTGGCTTCGAGTCCGAACGACCCGGCCCTCAACGCGGAGCTCGGAACGGCCAACTACTTCCTCAACGACTATCCGGCCGCGGCGGCCGCTTTCGATAAAGTGTCGAGCATTCCGCGCGAATTCACGCAAGTTGCGTCCCAATCGTACGCCCTCGCGGCGGTAAAGCTGCAGAGCACGACTCCCTCGCAAGCCGTCGCGTACGGTCAGAAAGCGGTTGCACTTGCTCCCGGACCGAATGCCTACTTCGCCCTGGGTTCGTCCGAATTAGCCGCGGGAAGCACTGCAGCTGCGATAACCGATCTGAAACGCGCGCACGACGCCGTCATGGCGGACCCGCGCGCCGACACGAAGACCAAGATCGCCGTGGCATCGCAACTCTATGCCGCTTACAACAAAGCCGGCGACGCGGCAGACGCTCAAAGGACGATGGCCGAAATCAACCAGCTCGCTCCGAACAGCAGCGCTGCGCAGACGATGGCGGGCAATCAATACATCACGCAAGGCAACACGCTGTCCCGGCAGGGGAAGCACCAAGATGCTATCAACGCATACGAGCAGGCTGCGAAGTCGGGCAGCGGCGATGTTCAGGTCACAGCTTACGCGGCGGCGGCGTTGGAAGAGAGCCGCTTGGATAAACCCGACTACTCTAAAATGAAGAGCTATGCCGACAAGGCGCTGGCGATCAACTCGAACGATGCGCTGTCCAACTTTGCTGAAGGCATCGCCCTCTATGGCCAATATGCCACCGGCGGCAGCCAGGACAGCAGCCTGAAAACGCAGGCCGTTGCCGAGCTGAACAAAGCGAAAGCCGAGGCTCAGGCGCAAGGCAACGTCGCGCTCGCCCTCAACATCGACAACTTCATCAAGAGCCAGATCAAGTAGCCGGCCCGGGCAGGGTAAAAACCACAGGAGTCCGCGCGAAGATAGGCCAAAGGGGCGCCTCTTACGCGCGTTCCGCTCTTACGGGGGGAATAGAAGAAAGTGTTTGCCGGTTTTTGGTCTTTCATGCAGCAGGGCGGCTGGGACATGTGGCTGCTGCTCGGCATTTCCATCCTCGGTCTCGCGGTCGTGATCGAGCGCCTCGTGTTCTTCGCCTCACAGCACGGCGACACGAAGGGCTTGCTTGGAAACATTGCGGGCCACATTCAGAATGACGACTTGCAGGGCGCGAAAGACGTCTGCAGGCGCCAGCGGGGCATGCTGCCCCGCATCCTCGAGTTCGGGTTGCAGCGCGGGGAGAAGAATCGCGCCGATATCACCGATGCGCTCTCGATCGCGCTGATGGAGCATTTGAATTCTTTGGAGCGCAATTTGGGCATCATCGGCACGATCGCAGTCATCGCGCCGTTCGTCGGGCTCTTCGGAACCGTCTTGGGCATCATTCGCGCCTTCCAAGATATCGCGCTCAAGGGCAATTCCACGCCTGCCGTCGTTTCCGCAGGCGTTGCCGAAGCGCTGATCACGACTGCCAGCGGTCTCATCATCGCCGTTATCGCAGTCGTTTTCTTCAACTATTTCAAGACTCGCATCAAGGCGTACAACCAAGACATGATCGTGGCCGCCAATCAAATGGCTGAGATTCTGCACTTCCACAACACCGGGGCGCCGATTCCCACGGACCTCTACCAGCCCGCGGGCACGTCGAGCGTGCCGGCGCGCTAGGCCGGCGAGGAGGCTTTCATGAGCCTGCTGTCGGCAAAACAAGACGAGGAGGTCATGGCAGAAATCAACATCACGCCGTTCACCGATGTGCTGTTGGTCCTGCTCATTATCTTCATGATCTTAGCGGCTCTCGTGACGCCGCCCGGCTTCGAGAAAGAACTGCCGAACAGCAATCCCAACAATACTTCGCAGCAGAACAAGAAGAACGAGATTGAAGTCACGGTCAACAAGTTCGGTACTATCTTCGTGGATAGCACGAAGACGGACCAGGCCGGCGTCTATGCCGTGATGGCGGAAGACCGTATCAAGCGCGGTCCCAAACACGTTTCGATTATCGCCGATGCCAAAGCGCCGTACGGAATCATCATTCGCGTTTTGGACGCGGCCAAACAGGCCGGCCTTGAAGACGTCGGGTTTGTGACGTCGTAACGGAGAACGTGAACTGACGCATGGCTGTATCAACGGGCGCAGGCGAAGAGGAAGTGATGTCCACGATCAACATCACGCCGTTCACCGACGTGCTGCTGGTCCTGCTGATCATCTTCATCATTCTGGCGGCCGTCACCAAAGAGCCGCCACTGCCGCTTGCCAAAAACCGCGACAAGGTCACTCCCTCGCAGATCGTGGTCATTATCGACGACAAGAACAACATCCAGATCGGCTCCAATACGGTGACGATTCGGGATGCGAGCGCTGCTTTCGCGGACCTGCAGAACAATACCGATCACAAGTTTAAGAGCGTGATCATCAAGGCGAGCCCGAAAGCCGATTACGGCACGATTCTGCAAGTGATGGACGCGGCCAAATCGCAGAAGCTCATAGATTTCGGGTTGGCGAACAAGATTGAGGGAGCCAAGACCTAGGGCATGGCCAAGCGCCGCGGATCGCCATTCATCACGACCGGCGAACGGGTCGGCAACTTTATCGGCTGGGCGTTTCTGATCTCGCTTGCGATCCATTTTCTGCTCGCCCCGGTCTTCCCAGGAATGGCTCGCCACTCCGAAGAGCAAACCGTCGAAAAAGTTTCGGTCGTGCACAAGGCTGTGGTCAAACCGCCGCCCACGCCGCCGCCGCCGACCCCGACGCCGCCTCCGACGCCGCCGCCGCACAGCACGCCGCCGCCGCAGAAGACCGCACCGCAGCCCAAGCCGCTTAAACTCAACGTCGTGCATACGACGAGCAACAAGAGCGGCCCGTCATCGGAACAGACCTATCACGCGCCGACGACCGGTTCGCAGTACGGTGCGCCCGGCGGAACGGGCACCGCAACTGCGGGGCCCGCAGTAGCGCAAACTGCAGCGCCTGGACCTGTCGCGACGCCGAAGCCCGCATGCAAGACACCCTATCAAGATGCTACCGTCGTCCAGCAAGTCTCTCCGGAGTACCCCGACTCGGCGCGAGAGCTGGGCTTAGGGCAAGTGACGGTTACGGTTCAAGTCACCGTCAGTCCGACGGGTTCGCTGGCGGGAGAGAAGATTGCAACCAGCGGAGGCAACATGGCGCTGGACAGTGCCGCGATGTCGGCTGCGCGGCAGTCGACTTATGCGCCGAAGATCGTGAACTGTCAACCGGTTACGGGAGACTACTACTTCAAAGTTACGTTCGATCCCAATAGCTAAGCGCCGGCACGGGTATAACGAGGGATCGTGAGCGCCCGGCGCGCGCGCCGGCTTTTGCTCGCGGCGCTGGCACTCTCTCTGCTAATCCATTTGTTCTTCGCCGGCTATTTGCAATGGCCCGCCGCGCTGCAAGCCTATCGCGAACGCGAAGTTATCGTTCGCCACGTCACGATCGCGCGAATCGTTCCCCGCACTCCTCCGCCGCCTGCGTCGCCGCGGCCGCTGCCGCCTCGGCCTGCTGCCGCATCGTCGCGCAACCGCATCGCGCCGCCGCAGATCGCACATCGAGGAACGCGCGGACTGGCCGCTGCAGCCGTACCTCCGGCGCCCGTTGCTTCGTCGACTCCTGCCTACAAAGCCACACCTTCGCCGAAGCCTTCCCAGATCGCCGGCGCATGCGTTCGTCCTGACGCCTCCCCTGCCGTAGCGTCGTCACCCTCCGTTGCGGAGATTCCTCCGGATGTGCGCGCAGCAAAAGCCAGTGGAACGGCCGTGATCGCCGTCTCGCTTGACGTGAACGGTCGCGTGATCAAAACCGCTATCGCGCAATCCTCAGGAAACACCGGCCTCGACCGATCCGCGCTTCAAATGGCGCAAAGCGCGACCTACGCGCCGAAGTTGGTGGGCTGTAAAGCTGCTCCCGCCGACTACGACTTCACCGTGAAATTCGTCGCGTGGTAGCTTCGTGACGTTTCTTCAGGCGCTGGCGCTTGCGGTGCTGCAAGGCGTCAGCGAGCTCTTTCCCGTGAGCAGTCTCGGACAGACGATCTTGATCCCGGCGGTTCTGCAGTGGCGCAACATCCATCGCGCCGATCCAACGTTTCTGGCGTTTGTCACCGTTCTGCACCTCGGGACGGCATTGGCGCTGGTGGTGTTCTATCGCGCCACCTGGATGCGCATCGTTGCAGCTTTCTTCCGAAGCGTCGCGCGAGGCAAGATCGTGCATCCCAGCGAGAAGCTGGCATGGCTGCTGATCGTGGCAACGATTCCGGTCGGAGTCTTAGGGGTGCTGCTCAAAGATCCGGTACGGATGCTCTTCGGAAGCGCGGCCTCTGCAGCGGGCTTCTTGATTTTGAACGCGCTCGTCATGTTTTTGGGAGAATATTTGCGGACACGCCAAAAACGCGATCTCCACCGCGCCGACAAAAAGGTCACCGATCTCAGCTGGCTGCAGAGTGTCGGCATCGGCTTCGGACAAGCCTTTGCTCTGTTACCTGGCATTTCGCGCTCCGGCGCTTCTATGGTTGCGGGCCTGTTGTCCGATTTGAACCATGAAGATGCTGCGAACTATTCGTTCCTGCTCGCGACGCCCGTGATCTTGGCGGCCGGGTTGTTTGAGATCGGGGACTTGACGGCTCCCGCAGCGCATACCGTCCTGATTCAAGCCGTCGCAGGCGGGGTTGTCGCAGCGGTCGCCGCATATCTTTCGGTGGCATTTCTCGTGCGGTATTTCCGGAACAACGATCTGCGGCCGTTCGGGTGGTACTGTCTGCTCTTCGGAGCAGCTTCGCTCGCGCTCGCGCGCATGGGGGTCATACATTGAAGGTCTTGGCAAACATCCTCGGCGTTCTGTTCGCAGTCGCGGCGGTGCTGGCGTTTACCGGTATCGCGCACGGTTCACGCGTGTTGGGATTCGACGGTCACGTGCATGTCAAGCATGGGATTCTGTACGCAGTGATCGCGATTCTCGCATTCCTGTGGGCGCGGATGAGCGGTGCGCGAATCTAAGCCTACGCATTTCGCCGCCGACGGCACGCTGCGCATGGTGGACGTGAGCGGCAAGCAGGAAACCGCGCGAACAGCGCGCGCACAAGCTCGGGTTCGCCTGAACGCGCAGGCTGCCGCGGCCCTTCGTGAAGCGGCCCTGGCAAAGGGCGACGCGTTCGCTGCCGCGCAACTGGCGGGCATCCTCGCGGCGAAGCAAACGCCGGCGCTCGTTCCGCTCACGCATTCGATTCCGCTTTCGAAAGTGGACGTGCAGTTTGCCTGGGACGGCGATGTGCTCGTGATCGAGAGCTTAGCGCGCACGGTCGCGCAAACCGGGGTTGAGATTGAGGCGCTGGTGGCCGTCTCCCTGGCGGCGCTCACGATCTACGATATGGCAAAAGCGATCGATCGCGGGATCACGATCGAGGTGATTCGCCTGCTCGAGAAGACCGGCGGCTCCCATCGCTAAGATTCGGACCGCGTGCATCGTCCTTTCCGACCGAGCCTCATCAGGCGAACGCGCAGATGCATGCCTTCCGGTGATGCGCGACCGTCTGGGGCCGGCGTACGACATCGTGCGCGAGAGCGTATTGCCGGACGATCCAGCAGCGCTTCAAGCCGAGCTGATCGATCTCAGCGATCGCGGTGAAGCTGCGCTCATCTTGACCAGCGGCGGAACCGGACTCGGTCCGCGGGATCGGACGCCTCAAGCAACCGCCGCAATCATCGACTATCCGGTTCCCGGCATTGCTGAAGCGATCCGCGCGCAATCGATGCGCACCGTGCGCACGGCAATGCTTTCGCGAGGCGTTGCGGGCGTTCGCCATCACACGCTCATCGTGAACTTGCCGGGAAGTCCGAAGGCGGTCGGTGAAGCGCTTGATGCCGTCGTTTCGGTCTTTCCGCATGCGTTGGCTTTGCTTGCCGGCGAGGATCCGCATCGATGACCTTTGCCCAGGCGGAAGAGTACTTGCTGAGCACGATCGGCGAGATAAAGTCGCCTCGAATGCCTTACCGGCTCGATCGGATGCGTACGCTGTTGCGCGCGCTTGGAGATCCGCAGGATCGCTATCCGACGATTCACGTTGGCGGAACGAGCGGAAAAGGATCGACTGCAACGATGATGGCTGCGGCACTGACTGCGGCGGGAAAGCGTACCGGCCTGCATACGAAGCCGCATCTGCGGTCCATGGTTGAGCGCGCGCGCATCGACGGTCAACCAATCGACGAAAACCGCTTCGCCGAGCTGCTCGGGGAGATGCTGCCGTCGATCGAAGCAGTAACCGGCGAATTCGGGCGGCCGACGTATTACGAAACGATCCTTGCGCTGACTTTTCTCTACTTCGAGCGCGAAGCGGTGGACGCCGCGCTGATCGAAGTCGGCATCGGCGGAAAGCTGGACGGAACGAACGTTTTGAAGCCGCGCATAAGCATCATCACCAATATAGGACTCGATCACACCGACATTCTGGGCGATACCATTGAAGCGATAGCCGCAGACAAGGCCGGCATCGCCAAACCGGGCGTGCCGCTGGTGAGTGCCGTCGAGCAGCCTTCAGCACGCGCAATCATCGAAAGCGCGTGCGCGCAAGCCGGCGCGCCGTTCGTTTGGGTTTTCGAAGCTGCAGCGATCGACGAGCTGCCCGCACCGCCGCTTACGCAAGCTTTCGAGGCACGCACGGCACGCGCGAAGTATCAAATCACGCTTCCCGTGCTCGGGGCCTTTCAGCAGCGCAATGCCGCCACCGCTATCGTGGCGTTGGAAAAGCTCGACGGGGCTTTGCGTCCATCCCGCGAAGCAATTGAATCCGGATTGGCGCGCGTTCACATCCCTGGCCGCATGGAGTACTTTCCGGGACACCCTCCGGTAATCTTCGACGTGGCGCACAATCCCGACAAGGCGGCAAATCTTGCCGCCTCGCTGCACAAAGCGTTTCGCGACCGCCGCTTCACGTTCGTCCTTGCGATTTCCACCGGGAAGGATGCGGCCGAGATACTGCGCGCGCTTGCTCCGACCGCGGGTTCGTTTATCTTTACGACGTTCGAAACGCCGGGAAGAAACGCCGAGAAACCTTCGCGCTTGGCGAGCATCGCGGAGGACATAGGGCTGTGGGGACGCGCGATTCAGGATCCGGTCGATGCGCTTTCAATCGCGCGCCGCCACGCTTCCATCGACGAGATCGTGGTGGTCACGGGTTCGACGTTCGTCGTTGCGCGGCTGCGTGAATGGTGGATGGAGAACGTCATTGCAAGCGAATCCGCGCATTAGGGATCGGGGCGCGCTCAGAGCGCGAGGAATCACGTTGCGCTGGGGTGCGCGCACGCACATCATGGCGATTGTCAACATCACGCCGGACTCGTTTTCAGGAGACGGAAAATCCGGCGCGGACGCCATCCTGCACGCGCTTGCGCAAGCGAAAGCATCAGCCGATATTCTCGATTTCGGCGCCGAATCGACGCGTCCCGGCAACGTGCCCGTTGACGCGCGGACCGAGCTCGCGCGTTTGCTGCCGGTTCTGAAGCCTGTGCGCTCACAGCTTCCGCATGCGATCATCTCCGTCGATACGTATAAGCCGGATGTCTTTCGAGCGGCTCATGCCGCCGGCGCCGACATGCTGAACTGCGTTTGGGGTTTGCCGCAAGAACTCTTGGAAGCGGTGACTGAAAGCGATGCAGCCGTGGCGATCATGCACAACAAGCGGGAGGCGGCATACGACGGCGATCCGATGGACGAAGTACTGGCCTTCCTCGAAGGATCGGCGGCGCGTGCGGTGCGCGCCGGTCTCATGCCGGAACGCATTCTGCTCGATCCTGGAATCGGCTTCGGAAAAACTGCAGAGCACAATCTGCGCGTACTGACTCAACTGCCGCGTTTGGTGGCGCTGGGTTTTCCGACACTGCTCGGCACGTCGCGAAAATCCACCATCGGCGCTCTTACCGGGCGCCGGCCATCGGATCGCGTCTATGGAACTGCTGCGACGACCGCCTTAGCCGTGGCTGCCGGCGTTGACGTCGTTCGGGTGCACGACGTCGCGGAAACGCGCGACGTTGTGAATGTCGCGGATGCGATCGTGCGTGGCTGGAGACCCGGCGATTGGACGTAGTCGCCATTGAAGGCGCGCGGATCTACGGCCGTCACGGGATCACGCCCGAGGAACGATCTCAGCCTCAGCCGATTGACGTCACGGTACGCTGCGAGCTCGATCTCTCTCGAGCACAGCAAAGCGATGCGTTAGGCGACACGCTCGACTACGATGCGTTGCACAAAAGAGTCGTACACGCGGTGACTCGATCGTCCTATGCGCTGCTCGAACGTTTGGCCGCGGATCTCCTTGCCGTAGCATTTGACGATCCGCGGGTCCTGCGCGCGGAGGTGACGCTGCAGAAGCCGCATCTGCTCGGCGGAGCAACGCCCTCGGTCACGCTGCGGCGCGAACGCTCCGCGCCGGGGTAACGCTCCGTGCCGGTCGCTGCAATTGGAATCGGATCGAACATCGGCGATCCGCGCAAGAACGTCCGCGCGGGCGTTCAAGCGCTCTCAGGATTGGGCGAACTCGTTGCCCTTTCGCGTCTCTATCGAACAAAACCATGGGGCCGCGAAGATCAGCCCGATTTCTGCAATGCGGTCGCCCTGCTGTTGACCGAGCGTACGCCGCGGGATCTGCTTGTCGCGCTGAAAGCACTCGAGGTGCGCCTTGGGAGAACGCCTTCGGAGCGTTGGGGTCCGCGCTCGATCGACTTCGACATTCTGCTTTATGGCGACCAAACGATCGCGGAGGAAGACCTTCGGATTCCGCATCCGCAGCTCGGCGGGCGGGCGTTTGCGCTCGTCCCGCTTGCTGACGTGGACCGGCGCTATGCAGAGGATGTTGAGGCCCTTTCGCTTTGCGAACGCGCGGGAGTTGTTCCCATCGACTGGGGCGAACCGATAGCGACTGTGCTCGAAGATGGCTTGCGCCCCGGCGCGAATGAAAATGACGTCGTGGAGCGGGTTCGCACGTTTGTCGATGCGTTCATGAAAACCGATCTGGTTCGCTTGCGCATCGAAGAGGCAAACAGCGACAGCATCGAGGTACGGCGCCGCGGCTTCAAAACCACGGTGCAGAACCAGCGCGATGCTTCAGTAAGGCCCGAGCAGCCGACGCCTTCAGCCCCGGAAGCCATTAAAGCGGATCTCGTGGGCATCGTGCATCTGCGCCGGCCAGCCCCCCAACAAGGCGACGAGCTGAAAAGCGATCGGGAGCTCGGGTACGTTGAAGCTTTGGGAATCAGGAATCCCGTTCGCTCGGGTGGTCCGGGCCGCGTCGTGTCGGTGCGATGCACCGACGGCCAAGCAGTCGAGTACGGTCAAGTGCTTTTCGAGATCGATCGCTCGTGAATGATGCAGTGCTGCGCAAACTGCGACATTTTCGAGCCAGCCACGGATGGCTGTTTCAAAACTTCGTTCTCTCGAAAATGCGCCGTAGCGGCCGTGTTCACATGGACGTGAACAGGCCAGCGGTTGCGCGGCACTGCATGGGCCGCTCTCGGACAGTGCGCCTCCCCGTCATGGTTCTATGCATCACCATGACGAAGGGGGGCGCCTTTTCAAATGTTTAGCAAAGTCCTCATCGCCAACCGCGGCGAGATCGCGGTGCGGATCAATCGCGCGTGCCGCGAGTTGGGCGTGCAGACTGTCGCCATTTTTTCTGAAGCGGACCGTCATTCTCTACACGTGCGCCAAGCGGATGAAGCGTTCTGCGTGGGTCCCGGACCGGCCGCGCGATCCTATCTGAACATTCCGAACATCATCTCGACAGCGTTGATCACCCACGCCGACGCGATTCATCCGGGATACGGGTTTCTCGCGGAAAATGCACGATTTGCGGAGATCTGCGCGGATCATGGCCTGACGTTCATCGGTCCAAAGCCCGAAGTGATCGCCGCGATGGGCGACAAGGCGACTGCGAAGCGCGTCATGCAGGAGGCCGGCGTTTCAACAATGCCGGGAACGGGCGTCTTGCAATCGGTGCAAGAGGCACGGGCAGCGGCCGAATCGTTAGGCTATCCGGTATTGCTCAAGGCGACTGCGGGAGGCGGCGGCAAAGGAATGCGGGCCGTTGGCGCGCCGGCGGAGCTCGAAAAGGCATACTCCGGCGCGCAAACCGAAGCCGAGGCCAGCTTTAAAGATGGGCGGTTGTACTTGGAAAAGCTGCTTCGCAATCCGCGGCACATCGAGGTTCAAGTGCTGGGTGATGGCTTCGGGAACATCGTGCATTTGGGCGAGCGGGATTGCTCAGTGCAGAAGCCTTCGCACCAAAAATTGATCGAGGAAGCGCCTGCGCCTTCGCTGTCGCCAAAAGAACGCGACGCGTTGCACGGCATGGCGCTCAAGGCGTGCCGGTACGTCCGCTACAGCAACGCCGGAACTCTCGAATTTCTGATCAGCGGGCAACACATCTACTTCATCGAGATGAACACGCGCATTCAAGTGGAGCATCCGGTGACCGAGATGGTCTACAACATCGACCTGCTCAAAGAACAGATCCGCATCGCCGCCGGTGAACCGTTGGGATATACACAGGCGGATTTGCGATCGGCGGGCCATGCGATCGAGTGCCGCATAAACGCAGAAGATCCGCGTAACAATTTCGCGCCGGCCGCAGGCGTGCTCAGCTCGGTCGTCTTTCCGGGCGGTCCCGGGATCCGTGTCGACACGCACGTCCACTCGGGCGCGACGATTTCGCCATTCTACGATTCAATGCTGGCCAAAGTCGTCGCCTTTGGCGAAACGCGCGACTCGGCGATCGTTCGAATGGAGCGGGCATTGCGCGAGACGCTGATCGATGGCGTGCATACGACGATCGATCAATGTTTGGAGATTTTGGCAAGCCAGGCGTTTCGCTCGGGGCGGTATGCGGTGGATTTTCTCCCGCGTATGATGGCAGCGGCGTAGGATTGGATGCCGTCCCGACGTCTGGCTCGCGAGCTTGCGCTGCAGGCGCTCTTTTCAGTCGAAATTGGGCACCGCGACCCGGCGGAAGTGCTCGACGAGTATCTGGCCACGCGGGCCCAAGGCGACCACCGGCTCTTCGTCAAGGATTTGGTGCTCGGAACGTTGGAGCACATGCATGAAAGCGACGCGACCGTGGGACCGCTTCTGCAAGGCTGGACGATCGAGCGTTTGCCGACGATTGATCGACTGCTCCTGCGCATGGGAACGTTCGAGTTGCGTCACCGTCCTACGACGCCGAAGCCGGTCGTCATCAATGAAGCTGTGGAGTTGGCAAAGCGTTTTTCAACTGAAGATTCCGGGCGGTTCGTGAACGGCGTCCTTTCGGCAATAAGCAACGGCCGTGCGTAGTGTTTTGCGCGTCCTTGCGGTCGTGGTCTTGCTCCTGGTGCTCTTCATCGCCGGATCGGTTGCCGGCATCGTCGCGGCATATTCGCGCAATTTACCGGACATCAGCCGCATGGCAGATTATCAGCCCGCGCGCTCGACGAGGATCTACGCCCGCAACGGGATGCTCCTCGCGACCCTCTACAAAGAGAACCGTATTTGGGTTCCCATCGAAAAGATTCCCTCGATCGTCAAAGAAGCGTTCATCGCCAACGAAGACCACAACTTCTATCACCACCACGGCGTTGATTTCGGCGGCATCATTCGCGCCGCATTCGCGGACCTGCGGCATCAGCAGTTTCAAGGCGCTTCGACCATCACGCAGCAGCTCGCCCGCAGCCTGTTCTTGACCAGCCAAGTCAATATTTCGCGAAAAATTCAGGAGGCGCTTCTCGCGATCGAGATCGAGCGGTACTATACGAAAGACGAGATTCTCGAACGGTACCTCAACCTGATCTACCTCGGTTCGAACGCGTACGGCGTCGACGCCGCCGCGCACACCTATTTTGGCCGCAATGCTATTTCGCTCACAGCGGGACAAGCCGCGATGCTGGCCGGACTCGTCGCTGCGCCTTCGGACTACTCGCCATACATCAACAAGGCGTTGGCGCGCGAACGCCAGCGTCACGTTCTCGACCGCATGGTCGAAAGCGGTTATTTGACGCAACAGCAGGCCGACGCAGCATACGCGCAGCCGCTCGGCCTTGCCGGGGAACGTCCCGCGGGACTGCAGGGCTTTCGAGAACCCTACTTCACCACGTATGTCATCGCGCAACTCGAACACCTCTTCGGGCGGCAGGCAACGTACGAAGGCGGCTTACAGGTGTATACCACCGTGGATCCGCGCATGGAAGAGGTTGCGCAAGAGGCAGTGGACTGGGGCGTGAATGCGTCCGAGAGTGAAGGGATCGGTGCGCACCAAGCTGCGCTGGTGGCGATCCGGCCCTCAACCGGCGAGATCTTGGCGATGGTCGGCGGCACGCATTTCTCGCTGAAGAATCAGTTCAATCGCGCCTGGGAAGCGCATCGCCAACCGGGCAGTTCATTCAAAGCGTACGTCTACACCGCTGCAATCGACAGCGGAATGCCGCCGACCACCATCATGGACGACACGCCGGTGAGCTATCCAATGGGTGACGGCTCGATGTGGTCGCCGGAGGACGACGATCACAGTTACATGGGCGCGATCCCGCTGCGCGTCGCTTTGGCGCAAAGCCGAAACATCGTCGCCGTCAAATTGCTTGAGCAGATCGGTGTCGACCGCGTCATCCAGTATGCGCATCGCATGGGTGTCTCGGCCACGCTTGAGCCCAATCTCTCGCTAGCGCTGGGAACATCGGTCATTTCGCCGCTCGATCAGGCATCGGGATATGCGACCTTGGCGAATCAAGGCGTTCACATCGACTCTTCGCCCTTCCGCCTCGTCGAGGATTCGCTTGGGAATCCGGTGCTCGACAATCTCTTCCCACAGCAGACCGAAGTTGTAAGCGCTGGAACTGCGTACGTCATGACGACGATGCTCGAAGACGTCATCAACCACGGAACCGGCTATCCCAACGCCGTGATTGATCGCCCCGCTGCCGGAAAAACCGGAACGACGACCAGCTTTCGCGATGCATGGTTCGCCGGTTATACGCCCGATCTGGTCGCCGCCGTCTGGATCGGCAACGACGATTACACGCCCATGAACGAATCGTACGGCGGAAACATTCCAGCGCGCATCTGGGCGCGGTTCATGCGAGCCGCCTTGGAAAACGTCGCCAAACATGACTTCGTGTTTCCGGGCGAAGAGGTCAAGAAAGTCGCCAGCTGCGGCAGCGGCTATGGACCTTACGAGTATTTCCTCGTCGGGACGGAACCGTTGACGCCGTGCGGCACGCCGCAGAAGCCGAGTGAAACGAACCTTTTCGGCGGTCCGGTGAAACAGACGACCGCACAAGCTGCGATGCCGCCCGCGCCGACGTTCTCCCCGTACCCGACGCCGGAACCGCCGTAGCCTTGGCGCAGGAGACGCTGTTGGTCGCGGAGCCATCCGTATTCGGCGTGAGCCGGGTCGTCCGATACATACGGCGTTTACTCTCTGAAAACAAACAACTGAGAGGGCTACACGTGCGCGGGGAGGTGACTGGAAGGAGGGAAAGCGGCGGCCACCTCCACTTCGACCTAAAGGAGAACGCCGATCTCCTCAAGTGTTTCGTGTGGGCGAACACTCTTCCGAAACTCCCGCTTTTCAACAATGGTGACGAAATCATTTGTGCTGGAAAATTTGATGCTTACCCGGCGCAAAGCAAGTACGAGCTGGTCGTCGAAGAGCTGCAGCTCGCTGGAGCCGGCGCGCTTTTTGCGCAGTTCGAAGCGTTGCGCAAGCGCTTGTCCGCCGAGGGACTTTTTGACGCTTCTCGCAAGCGCCCGTTCCCGAAATTTCCGCAGCGCATAGCCGTCATCTCGGCTCCCGGGGGCGCCGGCATCGAAGATTTCCTTAAGACCATGCGCGAAGGCGCCGGATTCGTCCAGATGCGGCGCATCGATACTCGAGTGCAAGGAGAGGGCGCCGAGATCGATATCGCCGATGCGATCGATACAGCATCGAAGATGCGTGTTGACGCGATCGTCCTGACGCGCGGCGGCGGGTCGTACGAAGATCTTTTTCCGTTCAACCGTGAACCCGTCGTTAGAGCGATCCTGCGCGCCAAGCACCCCGTCCTCACCGCGATCGGCCACGAGCGCGATTGCCACTTGAGCGATCTGGCAGCCGATGTGGTTTGCGACACTCCATCGCTCGCGGCCCAGTATTTCGTCAGTCTTGGAACTGAGTGGGCCGGGCGCGTCGCGCAGGCTCAGGCAAAGCTGAATGACCGAATCGGCGCAGTTCTATGGGCTTTGGTTCAACGCTATGAGCGTGCGGCGATCGATCTCACGCGAGGAGCGGCCGCGTACACCGGCCGGAAAGGGAACGGTCTGCACCTCTTGGCGCGCAAACTCGACCAACACGCGCCGCATCGGCGGCTGCGCGAGCGCGTCGAGCGCATCGCGCATCTTCGGTCGCGCATTGATGCAGTGGGACGCTACGTCTCGCGCACGGCGCGCCAGCGTTTTCAGATCGCGAACCAGCAGCTGCAATCGACGCGGAGCCTCGCGTTGCGCAACACACGCAACGAAGTCGAAGTTCTGAAGGCTCGTCTTTTCGGAGTGAACCCTGAAGCACCGCTCGATCGCGGCTACGCGATCGTGACGTTGGAGGGCCGCGCGGTACGCGACGCGGCGGCGGTTCCAAGCGGGTCGGAGATCGAAGCGAAAGTCCAGCGCGGAAAGCTTTTCGCGCGCGTGGAACGAAGCGCACCATAGTGCCCGAAAAAAAGCCTGACACCTTTGAAGAAAAGGTAGCCCGCCTGGAAGAGATCGCGAGGAAGCTCGAAACCGGGAACGTCGAGCTGGATGCGGCGGTCGAGCTCTTCAAAGAGGGCAAGGCGCTTTCGGCCGATTGCGATGCGATGCTGAAGAAAGCCCAAGAGGACATCGATCGGGCCATGGGGCAGGTGACGCAGCCCGAACCGGACGCCGAGATTCCTTTTTAGGACTCCCCTATGACCGGAACGCGAGCTTTCATTGCCATCGACAAGAGCGCGTGCGTTTTGCCTGGCGCGCACGTTACTGCGTGCAAACCGAGAAGACACGATCGACCGTGCGCTGGTACACGACCCCTACGAAAGATTCGAGCTGACGATGGCGGCGTTGTTCCGCTCCGAAGGAAGCTCTTTCGCTTTATCGTGCGCGGCTGGGGTGGAAGCTTTGAAGATACCGGCTCTCGAAGCGGAGCACGATCTGGTTCGTTTCCTTGCTACCGAACGAACGCGGCTTTACATATGGGATTTGCGCACCCATGTTGCCGCGCAGTTTCTCGAGCATGGCGACGCGCCGGCCATCGCGATCCCAGTTTTTGTCGCGGACGATCTAACGGCGTTTGCGGTATACGGAATTCACCACTCCGGCGCAAAGCTCGATCCGGATGAGGTGGCCACGCTGGAGCGTCTCTGCGAATCGGCGACCCAAGCCTATATCCGCATCGAAAACCTTCGGTATCGCAGCTTAACCGAGAGGGCTCTGCCTGCGAGCCATTGAGAAATATCAAACTGCATTGACAAATCTCGATTCAACCCGTAATATCGAAATATGTCAATGCAACGGTGCTGCCCCCCGGCCATCATAACCGATGGCGAGTACGAAACGACCGCCGCCCTTCTAAAGGCCGCAGCGGATCCGTTTCGCCTTACGATGCTCGCAACTTTGGGGCAGAGCGCCGATGAGGTTTGCGTCTGTGATTTCACCAATGCACTCCCGCTCAACCAGCCCACCGTGTCACACCATTTGCGCATCTTGCGCGAAGCGGGCCTCGTGACGTGCCAACGGCGCGGGACGTGGGTGTACTACCGGCTCGCGTCCGATGCCCGTGAGCGATTAGACGGTGCACTGGCCTCCCTGTTCCGACAGAAAGTGAACGCATGAAAACTCACTTGAACCTTGCCACCTCGGATCTGCAGAGAAGCGTAGCATTTTATTCCACCCTGCTGAACGCGCCGCCGGCTAAAGTGTTCGACGACTACGCTCTTTTCATCACCGATGATCCCGGCCTCGAACTCGCCCTCGATTTAAGGGATGCCGTCTCGACGGCGAGCGATGCGCATTATGGAGTGTACGTCGAAAGCGCGGAAGAACTAGAACGCGCGATCGCCCGTCTTCAGAGGGCGGGACTTGCGCAGTCCATAGAGCGCGAAGAAACGTGCTGCTACGCCAATCAAACGAAAGTATGGACCGTCGACCCTGAGGGCCGGCGCTGGGAAGTGTATACCGTACACGAAGATACCGAAGCGCGCGACGATGCGGATTCAAAGTGCTGCTCGACAGGAGCCGAACCGTCGCGCTCATGCTGTGCCGTGTAAGATCGCGCGCACGCGTCTCGATGAACTCGTCGCAAAGCTGAGCGGCATTACGCGGTCGGCGGCGCGAAGCCTCATATTGGAGGGGCGCGTGTCGGTCGAGGGGGCGCAAGTCACCAAAGCCGGCGCGAGCGTGAAGCCGCATGCAAAGATTGCGATCGAACGGCCGCGGCGTTTCGTGAGCAGGGGCGGCGAGAAGCTGGAGCACGCGCTGAGCGCGTTCGAGGTCGACGTCGCCGGAGCGCGCGTCCTCGACGTCGGCGCTTCGACCGGCGGATTCACCGATTGTCTGCTGCAGCGCGGAGCCGCAAGCGTCGTCGCAGTCGACGTAGGATACGGCCAGTTCGACTGGCGCTTGCGCAACGATCCGCGGGTCACGATCCTCGAGCGCACAAACTTTCGCCACCTGCCCGGAGGGCTGTTCAAAGAACCTTTCCAGCTCGTCGTTATCGACGTGTCGTTCATCTCGCTGAAAACGATCGTCGAGCGCGCGATCGCCGAGCTTGCGCCGGGCGGCACGATCGTCGCTTTGGTCAAGCCGCAGTTCGAGGCCGGCCGCAAGCGGCTTGGCCGCGGCGGCGTCGTGCGCGATCCCGAGGTGCACCGCGCCGTCCTGCGCGAAGTCCGGGATGCGATGCAATCTTTGGGGCTGACCGCAGCCGCCGTTACTCCTTCGCCGCTGTTGGGTCCGGCAGGGAACCGCGAGTTCTTCATGCTTGCGCGGCGCGAAGGTGCACCGGTAAGCGATACGCGCCTCGACGAAGCAATTGCCCGGGGAGCATCGTCGTGACGACGATCGCGATCCGAAAACGCATCATCGCCTTCTACGTTGACGCGCAACGGGAACACGCAAGAACCCTTGCGATGCGCGTTGCGCGCAGCTTTGAAGGCGCCGGCTACCATGTCGCGCTTACGCCCGAATGCGATGCGAGGCTGCCGCTTCCCAGCGATAGCGCAACCGTTCGCGATGCCGAGCTCCTTGTCGCGGTAGGCGGGGACGGGACGCTGCTTCGTGCTGCGCGGTTGGTCATCGGAGACGGTACTCCGATCATCGGGATCAATACCGGCCGTCTCGGCTTCTTGACTGAGTTCGATGAGGACGATCCGCGTATCGCCGAACTCCCTGCGCTGGTCGAACGCGGATTGGAAATCGAAGAGCGAACGGCGCTTCAGGCCGTCTATGGCGGCCGCTCGTACTTCGCACTCAACGATGTCGTGGTTCGCAAGGGAGGAATCTCGCGCATCGTTCCTTTCGGACTTTCCTTCAATGACGAGGAAGCCGCCCACATCCCGGCTGACGGCATCTGCGTCGCCACCCCGACTGGGTCCACGGCATACTTCCTATCGGCCGGCGGATCGATTATATCGCCGAAAGTGGACGGCTTCGGCGTCGTCCCGCTCTTGCCGCATACGCTCTTTTCCCGGCCACTGATCGTTCCGGATTCTTCCCGCATCGTCGTCAGTTGCGACTCCGAGATCGTTCACCCGCAGCTCGAATGCGACGGCGATGCGGTCAGCGAGCTGGCGCCCGGAGCTTCGGTCGTGATAGAACGCCATCCGTTGACGGTACGCTTTGCGCGCACGTCGCGCTTGCGCTTTTTTGAGCGGTTGGGGGAGAAGATGCTCTGGGGTGTTTCGATCAAAGAACGAGCGAGGTAAGCGCCGGCGAATGCTGCGCCGGCTCACCATCGAGGATTATGGCCTCCTTGCACGCGCCGAGATAGATTTCACTTCCGGCGCAACGATGTTTACCGGTGAAACGGGATCCGGTAAAGCGATGGTACTCAGCGCAATCGCCTTTACGCTCGGCGAGAGGATCGCATCGCACAGCATTCGGAGGGACACTCGAGGAGCTCGATCGTACCGAGCGCACCGCGAAAGAGCAAGCCGATTATGCCTCCTTTGCTCTAGCGATGAGGTTGACGCGGGCGCGGGCGGCGCGACGGCAAATGCAGTCGGCGTTCGCCTTGGGAGGCTGACGACGGATGCGCAGATCGCGTCCTGGGCCGACGAGCACTACGTCTTGGAAAAGACCGAAGGACGGGCTGCTTCGACGATTGAGGTGCGTCGCGTTTCAACGCAGCGGGAACGCGCAGGCGAGATCGCGCGCATACTTTCTGGAGAATCGCACGACACGGCGCTCAAGCACGCGCGACTGCTTCTGCAAGGCGCCCGCCATCGGCGCCTTAAGGTATCTGGTGAATCTTGAGCAGGTTCGTTCCTCCCGCGCCGACGGGCATTCCGGTCGTAAAGGCGACCGAATCGCCGCTCGATGCCAGCCCTTCGGCGTCCAAACGCTGCTCCATGATATGCAGCAGCACGTCAATCGAAGCGTAGTGTTCGATGAGGATCGATTCGATGCCCCACACGAGCGCCAGCCGGCGGGCGACGTGCGGCACCGGAGTGAGCGCGATGATGCGCGCTTTGGGACGGAATGCCGCAATATGGTGTGCCGCGTTTCCGGTGGTCGTGCCGGTGACGATATAGGGAATCGCCAATTCAGCGCTCGACCGTGCCGCAGCTCCGGCGATCGACGTGGCGACGTCGCGCGTCGCGCCTTCCAGTCGGCGCAACTGAAGCATTTCGTGAGGATACTCTTTCTCGACTTCACGCGCGATTTCGGCCATCACTCGAACCGCTTCTGTCGGATACGATCCGCGTGCCGTCTCGCCTGAGAGCATGACCGCATCGGTGCCGTCAAGGATTGCGTTCGCGACGTCCGTCGTTTCGGCTCGAGTCGGCCGGGCGTTATAGGTCATCGATTCGAGCATTTGCGTTGCGGTAACGACCGGTTTGCTGGCGCGGTTGCAGCGCGCAATGAGATCCTTTTGCACCATTGGGACCTTTTCGAGCGGAATCTCGATCCCCAAATCACCGCGCGCGACCATGATGCCGTCGGCATGCGCGATGATGTCGTCGATGACTTCCAACGCTTCATGCTTTTCGATCTTCGCCAGAACGCGCGCATCCTTGCCATGCGCGGCAATGAACGACTTGACGCGTTTGACGTCCTCAGCGCTTCGCACGAAGGAAACGGCAACATAGTCGACGTCCTTATCGAGACCGAAAGCCAAGAACTCGAGATCACGATGGGACACAGCCTCGACGTTGAGCCTTCCGTCAGGGTAGTTGATGCCTTGCAGCGCTCGGAGATCGCCGCCGAACTCGACCGTCGTGCGCAGCTGTGAAGCGCTCTTATCGACCACGCGCAGCGTGATGGCGCCATCCTGCAGATACAAACGCGTTCCGACTGCCACATCCGCCGGTAAGTCGGGATAGCTGACGGAAACGCTCTCGCCGGTTCCTGCGATGTCTTCAGTGGTTAGGGTGAAGGTCGATCCGCTTTCGAGATGCACCGAAGGTGCATCCCCCGCAAGCGCTCCCGTACGCACCTTCGGTCCCGGAAGATCTTGCAGCACGGCGATGTGGTCGCCGATGCAGTCCGCTACTGCACGGATCGCATCGATTGTTTCGCCATGCTCCTCCTGCGTGCCGTGAGAAAAATTGAGGCGAAAGACGTTCGCGCCGGACACCGCCAGCGAACGAATGATCGCCGGATCGCGCGAGGCCGGACCAATCGTTGCAACGATCTTTGTTCGCTTTTGAATCTGATCCATCGGCGTCGCGCTTGCGCGGGCTCGCGTGGAGGCTCCTGCGTTTGATGAAGCGCATTAAAGATTCGGATGCGGCTTGGTGCAAAAGATCCGCGGCGATCCCAACGCCTTGCGGGCGGCTTTCTCGCATCACTGCTGATCCATGCACTCCTGGCGCTGTTCTTGTTTTCGACCGCCGTGCCGTCGGCGCAGCAGGCGGCTCCGCAATCCGTTTCCGGCTGGCAAGCGGTCTTTGCAGTTTCCAGGGAAGCGCGACCGAAGGCCGCCAAACCCAGCATACCGCAACGTGCTGTCCTCGTTCCTCACGCTCCCGTGGCGCCGCGACCGCGCGCCGCGCAGCCGCTCTCGGCTCAGCCTCATCCCCGCGTCCTACACGAGCTCGCCAAATTTGCTCCGACCGCTCCTCCGAATCCCACTCCTGCACCGCAGGCGTCCGCCGCGCCTAATCCGCTTCCGACGCAGCCGCAGATCGCGGTTTCGGCCGCGCCTTTGCCTATCGCGGTACCTACCAGCGTTCCGACCGTCGCGGTGCTGGCCGCCAGCATCAAGGTGCCGCCGACGGTTGCACCCTCTCCACGGCCCAGCGTCGCACCGACGACGCGTCCGGTGGCGCGAGCGCCCGCTCCTTCGGCCGTCCCAACGCAGGCGCCCAGAGCTGCCCCCGCGCCGCCCTCAGCGGCGCCGCGCGCTTCTGCTGCACCGGCGCCTGCGACGGCGGCGCCCCGAGCCTCGGCAACGCCCGGCCTCCCAAGTCCAGGCCCCCGTGGAACTTCAGTGGCTGCAGCCTCTCGCTCCGCGGGGCCGAGCCCCGGCCCCAAGCCGCTGGCGTCGCCTGGTCCCGGAGCCGCTCCCGCCGGAAAGCCGCCGCCTGTAGCCCGTCCAATTCAGGTGCCCAGCACGCCCAGGCCGATTGCGGCGGCTACCAAAGCCCCGGCGGCTCCTCGACCGCACCGGACGCCGCGGCCTTCATCGCTCAACCAACGGCTCAAACAGCTGATTCCCACGGGTGCGCCACCGACGCCCGAAGCTCCGAAGGTATACCGTAACCTCGGCGCGATCCAGCCGGGCGTGACGGAGGAGCCGACGCCGCCTCCGGACGTGCTTGCCGCGACCAAGTATATCTACGAGGAGAATGCCGGTCAGGCGTTCGGGGAACAGCGCATTAAGATGTACGTGACGTCGGCAAGAAAGGTCGGCTTCGTGACGGTTTGCCACGGCTGGCTGCTGCGCTATCCTTTTCCGCCACGCCACGGAACGTATAATCTGGATTCGAACTTCAGCGTCGCGCCGAAGCCGATCATTGAGGCCAACGTCACATACGTGTGCAACGGCCACTTTCTGACCCCGTTTACTGCGCCGGCCCCAAGCTCGAGCCCCACTCCATGAGCCGCTTGCTCCTTGCCCCTACCTCTTTCGTCGGAGTACAATACAAGTGTCTTTAGAGACATCGAACGTAAAGACATAGGAGGGCGGTTGGAACCGCAAGATCCACCGGGCCAGGGAGCCCGCATAAAGAGCGCGCCAGAGTAGAAGCGCTAGACGAGCGCTCAGCGGCAGCCGGACGTACACCGGATGTGCGTGCTCGAAGACGTAAGGCAAGAAAAAAACGAGGGGCCGCACCCACTGGGGTTGCGGCCCGTTGTTTTTTCGGATATTCTGCAAGATGCGGTGATCGTCGAAAGCGTGGGCATGTCCCGCGCTTCGTTGTTAATCGGAGGCAGTGGCAGTGAAGCCCCCAATCGTCGAAGCTTTCGAAACTGCGCTGGAAGCGATCGCGCACGCGCAAGCATTCGCCGGGATCGAGATCGTGCGGCACGACGTGCGCGCAAGCCACGGCAGCATGCTGCTTCGCGTGACGATCGATCGAGAGGGCGGGGTCGACCTGGCGCTTTGCGAACGCGTCGCTGCGGCGATCAACGCGCGACTCGAGGGGTTTCGCGATCGCTACGGGCTGGAAGTGGAGTCGGCCGGGCTGAACCGGCGGCTCTCGCAGCCACGCGACTACGAGCGGTTCCGCGGCCGGGACGCGAAAGTGATCACTTCACTGGCAGTCTACGGAAGCAAGACGCATCGCGGCGTGCTGCGCGGGATGCGCGGCAGCAACGTCATCCTCGAAACCGTCAACGGCGAGTTGCCTCTCCCGCTCGCGGCCATAAGATCTGCAAACCTGGAGTACGATGTGCGCTCGGACTTGCGGCGCGCCAAGAAAGAAGGCAGGAAGTATGCCGGAACAAGCTACTGAAGAGCGTCTGATCGACGTCCTCCATTACATCTCACGGGAGCGCAATATTCCGTTTGAGATGTTGCTGGAGGCGCTGGAAGCTGCGCTGCTGACCGCGTACAAGCGCCACTTCGGCAGTGAAGCCAATGCGATCGTTCTGGTCGATCGCCAAACCGGTGAGTACAAGGTCTATCACCGGCGCATGGTCGTGAGCGAAGTGACCGATCCGAAGCTCGAGGTGTCACCGAAAGAAGCCGGCCCTCCGTACGAGGTAGGAGACTACTTCGACGAAGAGGTGACGCCGAAAGACTTCGGACGCATCGCGGCGCAGACCGCCAAACAGGTCATCGTTCAGCGCATTCGCGAGGCGGAGCGAGACACGGTTTACAATAAGTACGCCGCAAAATTGAACGACATCGTCCGCGGTACGGTCCAGCGCTACGAGCAGCGCAATATGTTCGTTCTGCTCGATGGGAAGGACGAGGCGCTGCTGCCGCTTTCAGAACAAGTTCCGCGCGAAAACTTTCGCATCAACGACTTCATTCGCGCTTACGTGCTCGACGTGCGCAAATCACCGAAAGGGCCGACCGTCATCCTTTCGCGAGCCGCCGAAGGCCTGGTCCAACGGCTCTTGGAGTTTGAAGTGCCCGAGATCGAGGACGGACTCGTCGAGATCATGGCCATTTCGCGAGAGCCGGGCAGCCGATCAAAGGTAGCGGTGCGCAGCAGTCGCCTGGAGATCGATCCGATCGGCGCATGCTTAGGACCAAAGTCCAGCCGCATCGCGAACGTCTCCGATGAATTGCGAGGCGAGAAGATCGATGTCATCAGATACGATCCCGATCCGACGACATTCATCATGAACGCGCTTGCGCCCGCAAAAGTGATCGGCGTCGAGCTCTTCGAGGAGGACGGCGTCGCGCTCGTGATCGTGCCGGATTATCAACTCTCGCTTGCGATTGGGCGCGAGGGTCAGAATGTGCGCCTGGCGGCACATTTAACAGGTTGGCGTTTGGACATCGCCTCGGAGAGTGAAGCGGCGGAGGCGCGGGAACGCTATCTTGCGGAGCGCGCACAGCGGCAGGGGGAGCAGCCGGTCGAGGCTGAGGAGCCCGCGGTCGAGGAGGAAGCAGTCACTGCGCCGGGGCTCGACGCCGAACTCGTTCGCCGTCTGGAAGAGTTCAAACGCGAACGGTTGACCGGCGACGGAGAGTGAAGGGTGCGCATATACCGGTGCGTCAGTGCGCCGGCTGCCGGGAGCGCAAGCCGCAGTCTTCGATGAGGCGCTTCGTTCGCGACGCAACCGGCTGGCACGCGGACGAGAATCGGCGCGCTCCTGGACGAGGCGCATACCTTTGTTCACCGTCGTGCGCGCGGCGGGTTGAAAAAAACCGGCGGTATCCGGGGCTTGCATCCGCGGCCGCAGAATATGTGTTAGATTTGCGCAATGTGTAACGGCCTTCGGCGTGCAGCGCACGCTGAGGAGGAGCGTCCGATGATCTAGAGGGCGACGGGCAACGAAAGGCAGACTTTGGCGACCGGAAAAGTTCGAATTTTTGAACTCGCGAAAGAGGTGGGGCTCACCTCGAAAGAGCTGATCACGCTCTTCAACGAACGCTTAGACGGCATCTTCGAAGCGAAGAACCAGCTCAGCGTCGTCCCGGACCAAATCGCCGATCTGGTCCGCGGCGTCCTGCTCAAGCCTGCCGCCCCGCCGGAAGCCGCCGAGCCGGCCAAGGCCACCGCAAAGACCCGTCCGGCCGCCAAGCCGCGTGCGGCCGCGCCTCCCCCTGAACCGGTGCCGACACTCAAGCCCGTTCCGCAAGGCTCACGTAGAGCTCCGGCTGCGGTGCAGGCTCCTTCGGCTGCGGACGGCGCACCGGCAGTCGCCCCGCCTGAGGCAGCCGAAGCGGCGCAGCCCGTTGCTCCGGCTTCACGTCTCCGGCCGGTTCCTTTGGGCCAAACCTCCGTGTTGCCGCCGCGGCGCACGCCGCCAGCACCGAGCACGTCGGCATCGGCCTCTCCGGCGCCGCCGGCCGGCATTCCCGGCCGGCCCGGCGTTGCGCCGAGGCCGGGACAGGCTCCAGCGCCGGGCGGCGTGCAGCCGCGCGCGCCGCAGCCGGGACGGCTCATTCAGCCGGCGCCGCAGCGCCGCGTGCAAGGGAATGGACCGTTTCGCCCGCTGAGCCCTCCGGGAAGCCGCCCGTTCATCGCGCGTCCCGGCGTTCCGCCATCCGCCATGGAGATGCCGGCGCCGAGCTCCGGTGCGGGACGGCCCGGCGACCGCACGCGCGACCGCGACGAGAAACTCAACAAGAAGGATCGCGAAAAGGAGCTGCTGCTCGAAAAAGAGCGCGCGCGCAAGAAGCGCGTTGAAGCGGCTGCAGCGCCGGCTCCGGCAAAACTTGAAACGATCGAAATCGCCGATTTGCTGACCGTGCAAGAACTGGCGATTTCGATGATCGTTCCCGCGAAAGACGTGATCACGGAACTGATCAAGATGGGGACGATGGCAACGATCAACCAAAACGTTCCGAGCGACGTCGCCATTGCCGTTGCAAAGAAGTTCGGGTTCAATGCCGTCGTCAAAGAAGCCGGCGAAGAAGTGGCCGTCGAGCAGGAAGAGGACAAAGCCGAGATGCTCGCGTCGCGGCCGCCGGTGGTCACCGTGCTCGGGCATGTCGATCATGGCAAGACTTCGCTGCTCGATCGTATTCGCAGCGCCAACGTCGCGGCCGGTGAAGCGGGAGGCATTACGCAGCGCATCGGGGCGTACACGGTCGAAAAGGACGATCGCAAGATCACGTTCATCGACACGCCGGGCCACGAAGCGTTTACCGCCATGCGCGCGCGCGGAGCGAAGGTCACCGACGTTGCGGTTCTGGTCGTCGCGGCCGATGACGGCGTTATGCCGCAAACGAAGGAAGCGATCGCGCATATCAAAGCCGCGGATGTTCCGATCGTCGTCGCGCTCAATAAGATCGACAAGCCTGAGGCGCAGCCCGACCGCGTCAAGCAGCAGCTGGCGGAGCAGGGACTCCAGCCCGTCGATTGGGGCGGCAAGATCGAGATGGTCCCCGTTTCGGCGCGTACCGGTGAAGGGCTCGATCACCTCCTGGAGACCGTTCTGCTGGAAGCCGACATTCGGGAATTGCGTGCGAACAAGAACCGCCGCGCGACCGGCGTCGTGATTGAATCTGCGCTCGACCGAGGGCGTGGTGCGGTCGCGACCGTGCTCGTGCAAAACGGCACGTTGCGCGTTGGCGATATCATCGTCGTCGGGGGCACGTTCGGCAAAGTCCGCGCTTTGGTAGACGACAAAGGAAAGCAAGTGAAGAAGGCGGGCCCCTCGATCCCCGTTGAGGTCATGGGATTGCAGGACGTTCCGGCTGCAGGCGACACGCTGATGGTAGTGAGCGACGAACGTGTAGCGCGAGAGGCGGCGGATAAGCGCAAGATTCGCCGGCGTGACGTGCGCATTGCAGCGACCGGCACGCAGCGCGTTTCACTTGAAAGCTTCATGTCAATGCCTACCGAGGGCAAGAAGGTGCTCAATCTGATTATCAAAGCGGACGGTCAGGGCGCGCTCGAAGCCGTGCGCGCGCGTATGGAATCGCTTTCGACCGAAGACGTCGAGATTAGCGTCATCCACGGGGGAGTCGGAGCGATCACGCCCAACGACGTCAACCTTGCAAGCGCTTCAAACGCGGTCCTCATCGGCTTCAACATTCGGCCCGACGAAACCGCGCGGCGTTTGGCTGAGGGAGAAGGCGTCGATCTTCGCTTCTATCAGGTCATCTACGAGATCGAGGATGACTTGAGGAAGGCGATGCGCGGCATGCTGAAGCCGGTGCAGCGCGAGACGACGCTCGGCCACGCCGAGGTGCGCGAAATCTTCAAGGTCAGCAAAGTTGGAACGATTGCGGGCTGTTACGTGAAGGACGGAAAGGTGCAGCGCAATGCGAAGGTCCGCGTGCTTCGCGACTCTGCGGTCATCTTCGACGGAGAGGTGGAGTCGCTGCGCCGCTTCAAGGACGACGTGCGGGAGGTTGCGGAAGGCTACGAGTGCGGCATCCAAGTTGCCCGTTATCAGGATCTGAAGGTCGGCGATGTGATCGAAGCTTACACGATTGAAACCGTTGCCGCAGAGCTCATACCTGCGTGAATAAACAGCGCATTCAGCGCATCGATCACGAGGTCCAGCGCGTCCTCGGAAAGCTCGTTTCGCAAGAACTGAAAGATCCGAGGCTCGCGTTCACGACGGTCACGCGCGTTGCGATCACGCAGGATTTGCGGTACGCGAAGGTCTTCGTTTCCATCATTGGCGATCGTCACGCCGCCCGGCAAACGATGGATGCGCTCAAACACGCCGGAGGTTTTCTGCGCGGCGAGCTAGGACGACAGATACAGCTGCGCCACATCCCGCAGCTGCAGTTCGTGGAAGATCGTACGACGGAGCGAGCGATATCGCTTGCGAAAACGCTTCACCAGGTCAGCAACCAGTAATGCGTGCGCCCATCTTAAAGACATATCAGCCTCCCGAAATCGCGACCACCGACCGCGTCGTAGCCGAACTGCGGCGGCGCTCCGCTTTCGTGATGGTAAGTCACGTCAAGCCGGATGGCGATACGATCGGTGCGGGATTAGCGCTTGGCCTGGCGCTGAAAAAGCTTGGTAAGCGCGTACACTATTTCCAGCAAGACCCCGTTCCGAGGAACCTGCGCTTCCTGCCTGACTCCGGTCACATTGCGCGGGAAATCCCGGCAGATCTCCCGCCGCAAACGCTTTGGGTCTTCGGCGACATGAGCGATCCCGCCCGCGCCGGCGAATTCTTGCCGAAGATCGATCGCGCCGACATCTTGGACATCGATCATCATTTGGGAAACGCGCATTTCGGCGCGTTCAACTATGTGCTGCCGCAGGAGTGCTCCACCGGCGCATGCGTCATGCATCTGTTGCGAGCGCTGGACGTGTCGATCGATCCGCAGATAGCGACGTGCCTGCTGACGACGATCATGACCGATACCGGTGGTTTTATGCACAGCAACACGACGCCGGAGGTGTTGCGCATATCGGCCGAACTGATGAGTGCCGGCGCCGACAAAGAACTCGTGACGCAAGAAATTTTTGCAAATAAACGACTGGGGGCGATGAAGATCTTGGGCCGCGCGCTCGATGAAGCGAAGATCGAGCACGAAGGGCGCTACGTTTGGTCGTACGTCGACGAAAAGATGCTCGCGGAGTGTAAGGCGGACGGCGAGGATACGGAAGAGATCGTCAACCATCTGCGCTCGATTGAAGGCGTCGAGGTCGCGGCGCTTTTCAAAGCGTTTGACGGCGAAGTGCGCGCGAGTCTGCGCAGCAACGGCAAAATCAACGTGCAGGCCGCGGCCGCGCGACTCGGCGGCGGCGGGCATTTCCGCGCGTCCGGTCTCACATTCTACGGACCCTTGCCCGCAGCGGTTCAAGCGGTCGAAGGAGCGCTTCGGGCTGAAGGTTTGTGAAGCTCGCTAACCGATGCTGGGCTTCGTCAACGTCTTCAAACCAGCGGGTCCGACTTCAGCGCAAATCGTTGCGCGGCTGCGGCGCATCTATGGAGTCTATTCGCGCGATCGCCGCATAGCGGCAGGTCACCTCGGAACGCTCGATCCGCAGGCCGCCGGCGTGCTGCCGGTTGCGATCGGCAAAGCTACTCGACTGATTCCGCTGCTGAACGATCGCCGCAAGAGCTACGTTTGCACGCTCGTTCTGGGACGGACGACGTCCACGGCCGATGCGCACGGCGCCACGGTCGCCAGATCAGCGGTGGATGCGCAGTGGCAACGCCGGCTCGAGGCCGCATTGCCGGCTTTCATAGGAAGGATCGAGCAGCTTCCGCCTATGTATAGCGCGGTGCACTATCAAGGCCGTCGCCTCCATGAACTGGCGCGCAAAGGTGCGAACGTTGAGCGCGCTGCGCGAGCGGTCACGGTCGTGGGGATCGCAATCATCGGGATCGAAGAAAACACTGCGCGCCTTCGCATCGGCTGCAGCGAAGGGACGTACATCCGTACGCTTTGCGAAGATTTAGGTGCGGCAATCGGCGTGCCCGCGCATATGGGAGCCCTCGTGCGCGAAGGTTCCGGAACGTTTCTGCTCTACGAAAGCCGGATGCTCGATGAAATCGCCGACGCTCCGGGCGAGTCGCTGATTGCGCCCGAGCGGTTCATTCCGTTTCCTACCATTGTCTTGGATCTGCGGCATTCCGCCGATTTTCGCGCCGGAAGGATGGTTCCGTTACCCGGGGGCGCGCCGGCACGCCACGTCTTCGTGCGCGATGAGACTCGCGCTTTGGTCGGTGTCGGCGAGACGCACGGCACATTGTTGAGCCCGCGCAAGGTGCTTGTATGACCGGAGTATCCAACGCAGTGATGCGCAAACCGCGACATTTTCGAGCCAGCCATGCCCTTCTATCCATCAGGGTGACACCTCGCTTGTCATGGTGATGTATAGAACCATATCGAAAATGCGCCGTAGCGGCCCTGTTCACATGGACGTGAACAAGCCGGCGGTTGCGCAGCACTGCGTTGGATACTCAGGGCCAGTATGCTTCCCCTGATGGTTCTATGGTTCTCTGCATCACCACGGCGTCCATCACCATGACGGTCAAGCAGCGCACGTGAAAATCAGCTACACCCTGCAGCGCCAATCGACGCGGCCGCTCGTGCTCGCAATCGGCTTCTTCGACGGTATGCATCGCGGACATCGCGAGATTGCGCGGCAAACGCTGCGCCTTCGCCGTCCGGGTTGGCGCTCGGGCGTTCTCACGTTTGCGAACCATCCTGCGACGTACTTGCGCCCAGGAACGGAGCCGCCGTTGATTACGACGGCCGAAGAGCGGATCGGACTGCTGGCCGGCAGCGGGTTTGACGAGTGTTACTTCGTGCGTTTCGATGCGTCGATTGCATTGCAGGAAGCGCAGACATTCCTCCGCCGGACGCTGATCGACGCGCTGGCGGTTCGCGGCGTCGTCGTCGGTGAAACGTTTCGCTTCGGCCACGGGCGCGCGGGGGATACGGCATTGATGAAGCAGGCCTTCGACGAGGCCGGCCTGCTGTTCGCCGCGGTTGAGCAAGTGAGGGACGAGAGCGGCGCGCGCATCTCGAGCACGCGCATTCGCCAAAGCATTGCGCAAGGCGAAATGCAAGCCGCAGACGAGATGCTGGGACATGCCTTCGAGCTGCGCGGGGTCGTCGCGCAAGGAGAAGGCCGCGGCCACGGGCTCGAGTTTCCCACGGCGAACGTAACCATTCCGCTGAAGGTTTTGCCGAAGGACGGTATCTATTCCGGAGTTGCGCGTCACGATGGGCGAGATTACGCGGCGCTGATCTCCATCGGAACGAACCCGACATTTGACGGTCGCGTGCGAACGATCGAAGCTTGGCTGCGCGATTTCCATGATACAATCTACGGACATGAGCTGGCGCTGCGCGATCTGCGCTTCGTTCGCGATCAGGAGCGCTATGAAAGCGTCGACGCGCTGGTCGCGCGTATGCGCGAGGACGCTCGCGCCGTGAAGTATCCGGCATATGGCTAAGGCGTGGCCGGCTGTGACCCTCGCAGCTCTTGCCGCTTGCAGCGGCGGAGGATCGCATGGTTCGACGGCTCCCACGCATGCGCGCGTTGGGAAGCTCGCTCCGTCTTGGAATCAGCCTTTGGCAGGAGGCGGCACGCTGAGTCTGGATTCGCTGCGGGGCAAACCGGTCTATCTCAATTTTTTCGCATCATGGTGCGAGCCGTGCAAGGAAGAGGCGCCGGCGATCAACGCGCTGCAAAAAAAGTACGCCGCGCGGGGCCTGCGCACGATTGGCGTCGACGAAGAGGAAAATGCGCCGACCGCGTTGCGCTTCCGGAAACGCTACGCGCTGGCGTATCCGGCAATCGTGGACAGTGGCGAATTGCAGGATCAGTATGAAGTCAACGGGCTACCCGTTCACGTCTTTATCGCGCGCACCGGCATCATCCGGCGTATCGTGGTGGGGCAAATGAGCAAGAACGAGATCGAAGGCGCGATCCGCGCGATACTCTAAGCTGCGGCTACGACCAGAGAATCACCCTCCAACCGGACGTCAGCCGACGATCCTTTAGGCAGCCTTCCGCGCAGGATCGCCGTTGAGAGCGGCGTGCTGACATGACGCGCCACGATGCGATGGACGTATCGGGCGCCGCTTCCGGCGCTCATCGCCTCCTGGGCGAGGAACGACTTCGCGTCCTCGCTCAAAACGAGCCGAACGTCGCGCGCGCCCAGCCGTTCCGCGAGTGAGTCAACATGGATGGCGACGATCTGCTCGATGTCTTCGAAGCGCAGATCATTGAAGGAAACGATGTCGTCGATCCGGTTCAAGAACTCCGTGCGGAAAGCGATCGGGATTTCGTCCTTCGAGAGATTGGTCGTCATGATGATCAGCGCATGCCTGAAGTCGACCGTTCTTCCTTTGGCATCGGTTACGCGCCCGTCGTCGAGGATCTGCAGCAGAACGGCGGCTACGTCGGGGTGCGCTTTCTCAAGCTCGTCAAAGAGAACGACGCAGTACGGACGGCGGCGCACCGGTTCCGTCAATTGTGCCGGTTCGTCGTGGCCTTGATATCCCGGCGGCGCGCCTAGGAGACGCGACGTGGTGTGCGCTTCAGCGAATTCTGAGAGATCGATTCGCACCAGTGCTTCTTCCGTGCCGAAAAGCGCTTGGGCGAGTGCCTTCGCCAGCTCCGTCTTTCCAACTCCGCTGCTGCCCATGAAGAGAAAGCTGCCCAGCGGTTTGCGCGGATCGTGCAGACCGGCGCGCGCGCGCCGAATCGCCTCGCTTACGGCGGCGATCGCTTCGCGCTGCCCGATCACTCGCTGTTGCAGCGTCGATTCCATCGCGAGCAGGTTGTTGGTCTGCGATTCCGAGAGCGTCGTCTGCGGAATGCCGGTCCATTTCGTGACGACGGCGGAAACGTCGTCCGCATTCACGCGCGGAGCCGCCACAGCTCCCTTATTCGCGAGCGCCACCGAAGCGGCAGCTTCATCCATCAGGTCGATCGCTTTATCCGGCAAGAAACGGTCCGCTATATATCGCGCAGAAAGCGCCGCCGCGGCGGCGACGGCGTCGTCGGTGATCTCGACGCGGTGGTGCTGCGCGTACCGGTCGCGCAACCCCCGCAAGATTTGCACCGTCTGTTCGATCGAAGGCTCGTCGACCATCACCGGCTGGAAACGCCGCTCCAGGGCGGGATCCGACTCAACGTGTTTGCGGTATTCGTCGAACGTCGTTGCGCCGATGCACTGCAGATCGCCGCGAGCCAGTTCGGGCTTGATCATCGAACTCAAATCGAGCGAACCTTCAGCTGCCCCCGCGCCCACGAGCGTGTGAAGTTCGTCGATGAAGAGAATCACATCGCGCGAAGCACGCCGCACTTCGTCGAGAATCCGTTTTACGCGGCCCTCGAACTCGCCGCGATACTTCGTTCCGGCGATCAGCGGGCCGAGCGAGAGCGCGAGCACGCGTTTGCTGCGAAGCGCGGCCGGCACGGAGCCCGAAACGATCCGCTGAGCGAGCCCTTCCACGATGGCGGTCTTCCCGACGCCCGGCTCGCCGACGAGTACGGGATTGTTCTTGCTGCGCCGCGCGAGAATCGAAACCAATCGTTCGACCTCGTCATCGCGGCCGATCACCGGATCCAAGTTCCCGGCTCGCGCAAGCTCCGTCAGATCGCGCGAAAAGCCCGAGAGTGTGGGCGTTCCGACTCGGAAGCGCCGCGCGAAATCTTCGAACGGCGTCGGTGTTTCGCGGGAACCCCGTTCGGAGAAGCGTTCCAGGAGCAGTGCTCCGCCGGCGACCAACGCGGCTGCGGCCGCCATCGCACCGAGGTACGGTAAGGCGACTTTCGTCGCTTGGCGCCGCATGGCGCAGCCCGCGCACCATCGCGGCGCGCCGGAGGTGCTGGAGGGATCGAAGACTGTCGCGGGCCGCAGACCGCAAAGTTCACATGTCGTTTCCATCGCTCGCAAAGATGCTACCCTCCAGCGAGGCCTCGAGTTTCCTTATCGAGCATCGAAAGTGATCGTGACGCTCGCTTCGGTCTGTACGTTGCTGGGCGGAATTTGCGTCGGAACGCTCATGCGAGCGGCTGCCATGGGCGCGGGCGTGATCGGACCGGAGGTATAACCCTCCAGCATGGTTCGAATCGCGACCACCCGCAATCCCGCGGCCGCCGCTATTGCGTCGGCTTGGGCGCGTGCGTCCATCACGGCCGCCCGCAACGCCTGTGCGCGTTGCGATCGCCGATCGGCCATGCCGAAGTTTACCGAATTGACGTTGTTGACGCCGGCCGACACGGCAGCATCGATTGCGCGGCCCACGGAAGCGGTGTTCTTTACGGTTACGTTAACGCCGCGCGATACTGAGTAACCGTACTGCTCTTGCGCCGGTTGGGGGATTGGCGTTCCCGGCACCGGCTGAGGCGGCGGCGTATAAGTGACATTGTAAGACGTCGTGCGAACCTGCGATCCGCCGATCCCCAAAGCTGCGAGTGCGGCCTCGAGCCTATTGTAGATCGCGTTGTTGTCGGACGTTGCCGAAGACGCCGTCGGCGCGTTCGTGGCGATCGTCAAGTCGAGCGTTGCTACGTCAGGCATCGAAGACGCGGAGCCTTGTCCAACGACGGTGATCGCCGTGCGGGCTCCTGCCGGCAGCGCACAGCACGCGAGAAGTGCTGCGAGCGTGACCGTTGAGCGTATCAGAAGTATCATGTGAGCCTCCAGCTCGAGATGCTTCGCCGCGATGGGAAGACTGTCAGCGTGTGGCTTTGGGCGATCGCCGGGTTCCTCGTGGGAATCCTGGGACGGTACGTGGTTCCGGACTGCGGACCAAGCGGTCTGGCCGGCGATACGCTCGTGGGCATGTTGGGCGGCCTTGCCGGCGGCTTTACCTATCATCTTTTCGGCCACAAGCCTCCAATCTACGAGTACGACGCGTGGAGCATCGTCTCTGCGGTTGCGGGTGCCTTCATCGTGCTGCTTGCCGTTCGGGCCGGCACGGCGCGCAGGACGATCGGCTAGCTTCGGGGGAGAGTACAAGTATGAGCATATTGCTGTGGATCATCTTCGGGGTTATCGTCGGCGCGATAGCGCGATATCTGGTTCCGGGTGAGGGCCCAGGCGGAATCATCGGCGACATCATCGTGGGCATCATCGGCGCGCTGATCGGCGGTTTCGTGTATCGCCTCTTCGGGCACGCCGGCATAACGGGATTCAATCTGTGGAGTTTCATCTGCGCAATAATCGGCGCCATCGTTCTCCTTTTGATTATTCGCGCCATATCAGGCAGGCGCGCAGTCGTATAACGCCTTTGCCAAGATACCAACAGCGAACGCCCGGGGAAGGCGCCAGGCGTTCGCTGTTGGTCTAAGGAATAAGTTCATGGCCTACGTCATCACTGAACCGTGCATCGGAACCAAGGACAAATCGTGCGTTGACGTTTGTCCCGTCGACTGCATTCACGGCAAGGATGAAGACGAAATGCTCTATATCGATCCGGAAGTCTGCATCGATTGCGGGGCCTGCGTTTCGGCTTGCCCCGTTGAAGCGATCTTCGCCGATTCCGACGTCCCCGAGAAGTGGCAGAACTTTCTCGAGATCAACGCTGAGTATTTCAAGAATTAACTAGAACGACGTGCGCGCGGCCGGCCGGGATGAAGCGCTGGTTGTCGGCGCCGGGCCGGCCGGTTCGTCGGCTGCTCTGCGCCTCGCTCGCCGTGGAATCTCCGTGCGGCTCATCGACCGCGCGCGCTTTCCTCGCACCAAGGCTTGCGGCGAATACCTCAGCGCCGGAACGGTAGAGCAGCTGCGACGGCTCTGCGTCGGTGAGCGGCTGAACGCGGCGGCGCAGCCGGTGCACGGCATACGGATCTTCGGGAACGGCGCTCGTACCGAGCTTCCTTTCCGGCGGCCGGGCTGGTCGCTGCCGCGCGTGGTGCTGGACGAGATTCTTGTCGAGCAAGCCGTTGCCGCGGGCGCACAGCTGCTTCAGGCGCGCGTGGAAGACTGCGCTGACGAAGGGTCCTGTGCTTCGGTGCGGATGCGCACTCCGGCAGGTGAGGAGATCGTCGAACGTGCTTCTTTTCTCATCGGAGCCGATGGAATCGGGTCGGTCGTTGCGCGCAAATTGCAACTGAGCCGGCCGATCGCATCCAATCCGCGCTTCGCGTTGGGAGGGCATTACAGCGGTTTGCATGCGCTGGACGGGTTCGTCGAAATGTTTGTAGACGGCCGCACTTATTTTGCGGTCAATCCACTCGGTCGCGATCGTGCAAACATCATGTTGATCGTTCCGCAGCGCGAGCTGCAGAACCGCCGGGAAGACGTGGATCGGTTCATTCGTGAGCGCGGCGAGCTCTTGAGCGGTGGACGCGAGCGCTTCGGGTGCGCTGCGCTCGAAGGCAAGCGGATTGCCGTTGGGCCGCTGACGCACTCTACTCGGCAGCTCACCCGCCCGCGAACCTTACTCGCGGGAGATGCCGCAGGCTTCGTCGATCCCTTCATCGGCCAAGGCGTCGGGCTTGCAGTGACCGGCGGAATGCTCGCCGCCGATGCGATCGCATCGGTCTTGCTGGGAGAAGAAGCGCGCGCGGTCGCGTGGGAGCGCTACGAGCGCGTAGTGGCGGCGGAGTTACGCCGTCGCAGACACCTCGCGACAATCGTTTCAGCCTTGGTGCGCATCCCATTCGTCGCCCGACGCGCCGCCGCGGTCGTCGCCCGCGATCCTTCACGTGCTGCGCCGCTCCTTGATGCGGTGGCGGGCGACGCGCCCGGGAGGCTGCCGCCGATTCATTCCCTCTTTAGACTTTTGGCGTAAGTACGATGATGAAGATGCGCAACCAAATTCTGATTGGCGCTCGGCCGGAGAGAATTTTTTCCTTTGCTTCAGCTACGGAACGCTGGCCGGATCTTCTGCCGCACTACCGGTACGTGCGCGTGCTCGAGCGCTCGGGCAATTCACGACTTGTGGAGATGGGCGCGCGTAGAGGCTGGCTTCCTGTACGCTGGCGGGCTCGTCAGATCAACGATCCCGAGGCCCCGGCCATCCGCTTCGAACACGTCGCCGGATGGACTCGCGGCATGCAAGTAGAGTGGCGCTTTGAACCGTACGGCGGCAAGACGCTCGTATCGATCGATCATGCATTGCAGTTTCGCTTCCCTCTCTTTGCCGATGCCATCGGAAGGCACATCATCGGGCGGTTCTTCGTCGATTTCATCGCGTCGCGAACGCTGTGCCGCATGAAAGAAGTCGCAGAGAGCAGCGCGTGAGCGGGCAGCATCGCGTAGTCGTCACGGGGATGGGCGCTATCTGTCCGCTGGGCACCGGAGCGGAAAGCTTTTGGAAAACGCTGCTCGAAGGCCGCATCGCAATCGCTCCCCTTACCCGCTTTGACGCTTCCGAGTATCCGTCGCGCATCGCCGCTCAAGTGGATGACTTCGACCCCAACGCTTTTCTGTCGCGGCGGCGGGTTCAGTGGACCGATCGCTTTTCGCAGTTCGCCGTCGCCGCAGCGCGGCTCGCCGTGGAGGATGCGCGGCGATCGTTTAACGGCGACTGCCCCGACGTCGGTGTCTTCACCGGCTCTGCTTTGGGCGGCGTTGCGCTCGCAGAAGAGCAGATAGGCGTTCTGGGGCGAGACGGTTTGCGCGCGGTACGGCCGCTCTTGACCATTTCCGTCTTTGGAGGCGCTGCAGCGAGCAATATCGCGATCGAGTTCGGCATCACCGGGCCGACGATTGCGAACGCCGATTCGTGCGCTGCCGGAGCGATTGCCATCGGCGATGCCTTTCGAGCGGTGCGCAGGGGAGATGTTCGCGCAGCGATCGCCGGCGGCGTTGAAGCGCCGCTTGCACCGCTCACGTTCGGCGCTTTTACGGTTGCACGAGCGATGTCGACCCGCAACGACGATCCGGCGTCAGCCAGCCGTCCCTTCGATCGCGATCGTGACGGTTTCGTCATGGCCGAAGGCGCGGGAATGGTGGTTCTCGAGCGTTTGGAAGACGCCGTTGCGCGCAACGCTCCAATGCACGCCGAGATTGTCGGGTACGGGACGTCCAACGACGCCTATCATATGTCCGCGCCGCTGGGCGACGGCGCACAGACGGCGACTGCAATGGAACGCGCCTTGCATGAAGCGCAAATAGCGCCGGACGAAGTTGAAGCTCTCAACGCGCACGGCTCCTCAACTAAACTCGGCGATCGCGCGGAAGTTCTCGCCTACCATCGGATCTTCGGGGATCGAGCTTCCAAGATTCCGGTATCCGCGACGAAAGGTCAGCACGGCCACGCCTTGGGTGCGACAGGAGCGTGGGAGCTGATTCTCTCCGCGTTCATGATGCGCGACGGCATCGTCCCGGGTACCGTCAATCTGAAAACAGTGGACGAAGAATGTGCGATTGGGTGCACGCCCGGTCCGTTGCGCTGCCTCCCGCGGATTGTGCTGTCAAACTCTTCCGGTTTTGGCGGCATCAACGCCGCGCTCGTGATCCGCGCTCTCAATTAGTCTGTAGGAACGGATTGTTGGTTACGCCTTGCCATGTGTGGCCGCCGTGGAGCGGAGGAGGAACAGCTGATCGCGAGTCCAGTGAGCGCAACGAACAGCAGAAGTCTTTTCATCCAGGACCCCCTCGTCGGTTTGCGCGAATGCTACCGCCCATGACCGCCCAGATCATTCAACACTTCTTTGCCTGGGCGCCGCTGACAGTGTTCGCGATCATTCTCCTCGCCGTCTACATTGCGACGCGCAGGCAAGCGCCCGCGCCTGCGGCGACGCCGAGAACGTATGCTTGCGCGCGGTGCGGCCGGCGCGGGAGGCGGGATCAGATGATTCCCCTAAGCCGGGAAGGCTCGGTCGTATGGTACTGCGCGCGCTGCGCGGCGATGCAATAAACGGAGGAATCCCTGTCCATGACCTTAGATCTTTCTGCAATCCAAGCCCCGCAAAACGTTTGGGCTATGGCGCAAGAACAGCTTGACGATGTCGCAGGGCTGATCGGCCTCAACGAATCGATCCACGGGTTCTTACGGGAGCCCAAGCGAGTGCTGGAAGTTTCGATCCCCGCACGCATGGACAACGGCAGTTTCCGGATGTTCAAGGGCTATCGCGTGCAACACAATATGGCGCGCGGTCCCTCGAAGGGCGGCATCCGCTTTCATCCCGATGTGACGTTGGACGAAGTGAAGGCGCTGGCAATGTGGATGACATGGAAATGCGCGCTCGTCAACATTCCTTTCGGCGGCGCGAAAGGCGGCGTCATCTGCGATCCCAAGTCCATGTCGCAGCAAGAGCTCGAGAATTTGACGCGCCGCTTCACGACCGAAATATCGATCATCATCGGACCAGAAAAAGACATCCCGGCGCCGGACGTCTACACAACGCCGCAGATCATGGCCTGGATCATGGACACTTTTTCAATGCAGCACGGTTATTCGATTCCCGGCGTCGTGACCGGAAAGCCCGTTGCTATCGGTGGATCGCTCGGACGCGACAAAGCTACGGCGCGCGGCTGTTTGTACGTCATCGACGAGGCGATGAAGGCGCTCGGGCGATCGATCGAAGGCGCTCGAGTCGCGGTTCAGGGGTTCGGCAATGCCGGGATGTATGCCGCAGAACTGATGGCAAAGCGCGGATATAAAGTTGTAGCCGTTTCAGATTCTCGAGGCGGCGTCGCCAATCCGAACGGCTTGGATCCGGCTCGCGTTGCTGCGCACAAGGAAGAAACGGGATCGGTCGTCGGCTTTACCGGCGGTGAGCGGATCAGCAATAAGGACGTTTTGGAATGCGATTGCGACATCCTCGTGCCCGCCGCGCTGGAAAAGGTCATTACGAAAGAAAACGCCGGGCGCATCCGCGCGAAGGTCGTAGCTGAAGCCGCCAACGGGCCGACGCTTCCGGAGGCGGATCACGTGCTCTTCGACCGAGGAGTCATGGTACTGCCCGATATCCTCGCAAATGCCGGCGGCGTTACGGTTTCGTACTTCGAGTGGGTTCAAGACTTGGCGGAAAACTTTTGGGAAGAAGACGAGATCAACGAACGCTTGCGCCGAAAAATGACGCGGGCCTTTCGCGAAACGTACGAGCAATCGAAACGGCACGGCATCGACATGCGGCGCGGCGCGTACGCCGTTGCCGTAAGCCGCGTTGCCGAGGCGACCAAGTTACGCGGGCTGTATCCGTGATGCAAGACGTGGATGAGGTTCGGCGCCTCCCTTCGCCGGCGCCGCGGCCTCAGTCGCTGGCATTCGACGGCGAAATGCTTTGGATGGGTTCGATCGAAACGCAGCGCATCTACTGCATCGATCCGGTGCAATGGCGCGTGCGCGAAGAGGCTCCTGCTCCGGGCAAGCCGTGGGGCATTGCGGCGCTCGGCGACGAGCTGCGCGTCATCTGCGGCGAAACGGAAGAAGACCACCGCATCATCCGCCGTTTCATTCCGGGTCACGGTTTCAAGAAAGACGTGATTCCGTGTCCCGACGACACGGGATCCCAGCTCGGCTATGACGGCGACCGTCTTTACGTTAGCCAGTGGTACAATCGCCGCATCATCTCCATCGACGAAACCGGAAAGCCCGGAACGATCGTCAACGTCCCGCACGGCATCTGCGGTCAAGTGATTTTCGGCGGCGTTTTCTACCTGCTGACGACGGACGATGAAGCGAGCGATAAGTACTTCTTGACACGGGTGGATGCGCGCAATGGGGCGTCACGCAGTGAAGATGTGGCTCGAGTACCTTTCGCCGGTCGCGCCCTTGCGCACGACGGCCACCGCTTTTGGACCAATCATCGTGAACAAAACGAGATAGTGGCCTTTACCGCACCCCTCTAGAGGAGGCGAGCGCTCCCTTTCAGCGATCCCGGCGGCGTTGGGTATGAAGCTTGCGCATTCCTACTTCGAAGGAGAACGCTTGTGAAACCAACTCGATACATCTTCGCCACCGCCGCCTTCGCGCTGACCCTGCTCTTGGCGGGCGCAATGACCGCCGGACTCGCGCGCGCACAGGAGCCTGCGGCGCCGGCAGTTCCCCCGATCGCCAGTCCGGACTACTGCGGCACGTGGGTGAACGGCCTTTGGGTTCCCAGCGGACGCTGCGGCATTGATCCTGCTTGCGGAGCGTTCGTCAACGGAACGTGGACGCCGAACGGCCTCTGTAAAGTCGAACGGCGCGACTCGGTAACCGGCACGATCACGATCGTCAAAGGTCATCTCGTGACGCTGCAGCGTTCGAAAGACACGATCGTCATCAACGATCAGCCCGCGCTCAATGCGCAGACGACGGGGCGAGTTGCGGTCGGAAGGCAAATCATTGCCGCGGGCTATTGGCGCGACGCTGTCTTCTACGCGACGAGCATAACGTCGCCGCCGGAACAAGGCAGCGGGACATAACGGAATAGCTGCCACAAGCCCCGAGCATTTGAATGAACGCGGTGTCGCTCTCGACTCGAATGAGCCAGACTTCCCCGCCGTCCATTTGAATGCCGGGGCGAACTTTATCGAGTGCGGCGTTGACGCGATCCTCGATCGTCTGCGTCGCTATTGGGCGAAGCCTTTCATCAGTTCATGGATCCGCTGCGCCATTGAAAGGGCGTCGTCCCAGTGGCGCTGCCACATGTTTCGACCGAAGATCAATCCGACGCATCCGGCCTCCATCGCGACTTGCGCTTTGCGGAAGGCCGCCTCGTCGCCCAGGCGGCTTCCGCCGGAAACCAGCACCAGCGAACGCCCTGCGGATCGAACGACCTTGCGCAGGCCTTCCTCGTCCGAAAATTCCATCGTGCTATACGGCTTCGGCATTTGGCCGGCAGTAGAAGCGTTCCAAACCGGTTCGTTCAGCTTTATGATATCGGCGCCGATTTCGCAGGCAACGCGCGCAGCGTAGTCCACGGCGTAGAGCGAGTCGACGCCGCCCTTCGCTTTGACGGCAGATCCGCGCGGATAGGCCCAAACGATCAAGGGCATCCCGTAACGCTCGCACTCCCGGCGCACTTCGTTGGCCTGCGCAATATCGACGTCTTGCGATGGGCTGCCGACGTAGAGCGTATAGCCGGCGGCGTCGGCACCGAGACGGACCGCGTCTTCAACTGAGGACGTCATGGAGCTGAATGCTTCATCGTCGGGCGGGAGGTTTGTCTTGCCGTTGAGCTTCAGCACGAGCGGCACCGTCCCGGCATAAGCTTTGTGGTACTTCTCTGCCAGCCCGACGTGCAGGGCGATGCCGGAGAAATTTCCCTCGACCGCCAGCCGGTAGATCCAATCCGTGTCCATCGAGTCGGGGTTGTCAAAAAAGTCGATCGGGCCATGCTCGAGGCCTTGGTCGATCGGCAAGAACATCAACGTTCCGTTGGCGGGTCCGTGCTCGTACATCATGCGGTGCAATCGTACGCGTTTGCCCGTGGAGAGATTCATGTCGTCGAACGTCGGGCGGCGAAGTGCTGTCAACATGCTACAAGCCTACCGCCCCGCGCGCTCGCGCTCCTGTTTTAGAGGCGCGGCTTCACGATTCGGCAAAAAGCGCCGCGTGTCCGAACCGACACGCATTGGGTTCATCGGTACCGGAGCCATCGGTGAGCCGATGGCCCGCTCTCTGCTTCGCGCCGGTTTTTCGGTCAGCGCATCGGCGCATCGCCGAAGGGAAGCGCTCGAACGGCTCATGCGTGAAGGCATCACAGAAGCGAAGGATCCGCTCGAGTTAGCCGAACGCAGCGACCTCGTCATCACCTGCGTGCCCGATGCGCCGGACGTAAGGGAAGCTCTCTTTGGAAAGCGGGGCGCCGGAACAGCGCGCGCCAAAAGGCCAGAGCTGCTCTTCATCGACATGTCGACGATCGCGCCGCTTGCCACTCGCGAGATCGCCGAGGGGTTGCGCGAGAACGGACACCGCTTCATGGATGCGCCGGTGAGCGGCGGCCCGGCGCGCGCAGCCGCCGGCACGCTGACGATCATGGCAGGCGCCGAACAGCGAGACTTTGAACGCGCTGCGCCGGTTTTGCGAGCGCTGGGAACGCCGCATCATGTCGGCGGCGTCGGATTGGGTGAAACAGTCAAGCTCGTGAACCAACTGATCATCGCAAGCGTCATGGTGGCGAACGCCGAAGCGCTGACCTTCGCCCAAAGAGCGGGAGCGGATATCGAGGTGGTCCGGAATGTCCTGGCCTCGGCAACTGCATCGAACTATCTGCTGGACCAATGGCTGCCGAAGACTTGGTTTGCAGGGACCTTTGAAGGAGGGTTTGCGATGGACTTGCTTCGCAAAGACCTCACCGCGGCCTTGGACACCGCTCGGGCGCTGAAGGTGCCGCTGCCCGCTACGGCGTTAGCGTATCAACTCTACACGCTCAGATCCGCACAAGGAGACGGCGCACTGGACTACAGCGCCGTCGTAAAGTTCTATGACGACTGCCTTGCAACCAAAGATTCTCGTCGTTGACGACGAGGCGGCCATTCTACAAACGCTGCGGTACAATCTGGAGCGAAACGGCTATGCCGTGTGCACGGCGAGCAACGGACGAAGCGCCGTCGTCATGGCGCAGCGTGAAACGCCCGATCTCATCGTTTTGGACATCATGCTCCCCGTACTCGACGGCATCGAAGCTTGCAAAGAGATCCGGAAGAGCAGTTCGGTTCCGATTATTATGCTGACCGCTAAAGATCAGGAGATTGACAAGGTGCTCGCCCTGGAACTCGGCGCGGACGATTACGTCACAAAGCCGTTCGCCCTGCACGAGTTCTTAGCGCGTGTCAAAGCACGTTTGCGGCGGCCGGCGCCGATCTCGCCGAAGCGCGACGAAGCTATTTTCCTCGGCGGCATACTTTTGGACCCGTCGCGCCAGCATTTGACCGTTCGCGGCCGTGACGTGCTCCTTGCGCCTAAGGAATTCGCGCTCTTGCGCGTGCTGATGGCAAATAGCGGCCGCGTGGTGACGCGTCAAACGCTCCTCGATAAAGTGTGGGGATACGATTTTGAAGGGGAGCAGCAGACTGTGAGCGTGCATATTCGTTGGCTGCGCGAAAAGATTGAAGAAGATTCGCGCACTCCCCGCCACATCATCACCGTTCGAAGCCGCGGCTACCTCTTTAAGGAGTAAGCATCGAGCTCGAAGCGATTGCCTTCGGCGCTTTTGCGATCGGCGTCGCTGCAGGGGTGCTCTTGCGGTTCCTGGGTCGCTCCCCCCAGCAAGAGCCCTCCCCTCCGGAATCCCGGAGCGATGCCGCAGGCGGAGACGATCGGTTCGATGCGCTGATTCGCGCGTTGCCGTTGGGCGTCATCATGCTCGACGGCCGCATGCGCCTGCGCTTTGCAAATCGCGCCGCCGCCGCCATTTTTGGGTTCGACCGTGCTCGAGCCAAACACGGACATCTCATCGAAGCGGTTCCTTCGATCGAACTGGAGCGGCGCGCGGAGGCGGTGCTCAAAGGAGAACGAGCGCCTGGGCCGTTGATCGTGTCACCCAAACGCGGAAACCGCTCGTACGCGGTGACGGTCTTTCCGTTGACCGACGAGGATGAAGAGACGATAGGAGCCGTCATTCTGGCCGAGGATCAAACGGAACTTCTGGCTCTGGAACGCGCGCGGCAAGAGTTTCTCTCCAACGTCTCGCACGAGCTGCGAACGCCGCTCTCTTCAATTCGCTTGATGCTTGAAACCGTGAACGAGTCGGGGGAAGAAGATGCGCGGCGCGTTTTCGTCCCGCAGGCGCTGGGAGAGGTCGATCGCCTCACCGCGCTCGTGCAACGCCTGTTGGATCAGGCCCGCGTGCAGTCGGGGCAATTGGTTCTGCGGATTGCCGACGTCGATCTGGAGCAGCTCGCGCTTTCCATTCTACGGTCCTTCGAGCAGCAAGCTGCTGCCCGAAACATCTCCTTGGATCTGCGCCTGATGCGTCCGGCGGTCGTTGAAGGCGATGCCGATCGCCTCTCGCAGGTCTTTTTGAATTTGATTGATAACGCCATGCGGTATACGTCTGAGGGCGGATCGATCACGGTCGAGATCGATGCACAAGGTGGATATGCGATCCTGCGGGTGAGCGATACAGGGATCGGTATCCCGTACAAAGACCTTCCGCACATCTTCGAGCGCTTTTACGTCGTCGATCGCTCGCGCACGCGTGGCGCGGCCGGCGTCGGCCTGGGACTCTCCATCGTGAAGGATATCGTAGAGGCGCATAAGGGAAGCGTTTCAGCCACATCGACTCTTGGGAGTGGAGCGCTGTTTACCGTGCGCCTTCCGGTCCTCTTCGAGGCTGCGAATGCTTAATGAAGCAGCGCCGAAGCTTTCGGTCGAGAATCTTGACGTGTATTACGGAAGCTTCCAAGCGATCAAGAAAGCGTCGCTCAAGATTCTCCCCAATCGGGTCACCGCGCTCATCGGTCCCTCAGGCTGCGGGAAGACGACGTTCATCCGCGCACTCAATCGCATGCACGAGCTGACACCCGGAGTTCGTATCGAGGGGACCGTCAAGCTTGACAACTTTGACATCTATGGAAGTAACATCGATCCGGTGACGATCCGGCACCGCATCGGAATGGTCTTTCAACGCCCAAATCCATTTTCCAAGACGATCTTTGAGAACGTTACGTACGGACCACGCATTTACGGGATCACGGACCGCGCGCAGTTAAGGGAGATCGCCGAACGAAGTTTGCATCATGCGGCCTTGTGGGATGAGGTCAAGGATCGGCTCGACCGTTTTGCGCTAGAGCTTTCCGGTGGTCAGCAGCAGCGCCTGTGCATCGCCCGAGTGCTGGCTGTCGAACCGGAAGTGATTCTTATGGATGAGCCGGCTTCGGCGCTCGATCCAATCGCAACCAGCAAGATTGAAGACTTGATTGCCGAGCTGAAGCAACAGTATACGGTCGTCATCGTGACGCACTCCATGCAGCAAGCCGCCCGCATCTCGGATTTCACTGCATTCTTCCTGATGGGGGAGCTGATCGAGGCAGGCAAGACCAGCGACATCTTCTTGAAGCCGACCGACAAACGGACCGAAGACTACATCAGCGGCCGATACGGATAAGTCCGGCAAGATGCTTCTTAGCGCGCCGTTAAGCTCTACTTAACACTGCCTTAAACCTGTCCCGGTACGATGCTCGTGTGAGGATATTGTACAACTTCGCTTTCGCATGTTGCGCCTTGCTGACATCAACGCCCGCATTCGCCCAGACTTCCCCCGCCCCGACTGCATCGCCAAAACCTACTCCCTCGCCGCTGTCCTACAGCGGCTACTATCGGGGCTATTACTTCACGCGTCAAAACACGTCGGGATACCCTCAAACGTTCAAAATGATCAACCAAGCAACGTTCAATCAGACAATCGACTTGCACGTGGGATATCAGTTCGAGAATACCCCCGTGACAATCGGCGCAACGTATCTCTACGCCAACCCGCTCAACGGCTGCCAAAGCCCAACCTCGCATTTGAGCCTGCCCTGCGGTAAGCATACTTTTACGGCGCATGCGCCGGCGCCCACGAATCCCGACGATACGCTTCCCGGTTTCGAGTTGAGCACGCTTTACGAAGCTTACGTCCAGTACAAGGACCCCGCGGTCTACTTGAAGCTCGGCGATGAGGTCGTCACCACGCCGTGGGCCAACCCTTCAGACTCTCGCTTGAAACCGGTCGCCTTCCAGGGCGGCGACTTCTCGTATAAAATCGATCCGCGCTGGACGATCGAAGGCATGTACATGGATCGCTTTGAGAGCCGCGCAAGCTCCAATTTTGATAACTCAACGCTCTTGACGAGTCATCCGGCCGATGCGCCGGGCGCAGCGAGCAACATCTTCACGCCCGGCGGCAGACCGATCACGACGGCAGGCTTCGCGTACGGCCGGCTCGGTTATGCGGATGCGCAATTGAGCGCCAACGTTCACTACTATGGGTTTCTCAACATCGCCAACGCGCTGTGGTTCGACGGCAAGTTCACCTCGTCGCAGATGCTCAAGCCGTACGTCGTTTGGCAGATCGGAACGGAATCGAACGCAGGCAGCGCCGTGATCGGCAAGATTTCGAGCCAAGTCTACGGCATACAAGGAGGCTTCATGCCGTTTCGCAACGTCGATTTGAACGTTTCGTACGACTACATTCCCGAGAAGAGCGACACGATGACGCTGCCCAAAGGCGTCACGTGCTCGAGTTCAAAGCATTCGATCTCGGTGAGCCCGGGCGTCACCTTCCCGTATTTTCTTCCCACGAGCGGCACGCCGAACTGCTTTCCAAATGCGAACGGGACAGCGAGGATCTACTATGGCGGCTGGGCTAGCCCGTACACGGATTCCTACGCGACGGATCCGCTTTTTACGACGAGCGTCAGTCAAGGCCTGATCGATCGGCGCAGTTCGGGCAGCGCCTTCAAAGTTGGCGGTACGTTCACGATGGACAACAAGCGGATTCGCGTGATCGTCAGCCGCGCATGGTATTTGTACGGCAACGGCATCGCGGGCATCGCCAACACGCAAGAGACCAACATTGATGGTACCTATTTCTTCAACCCGGTACGTTCGGGACCGTACAAAGGCTTCTCCCTGCGTCACCGATATGCCGAGCGCACGCAGGCGTACACGCAGTTTTACGGCGGCTTGCCGCTCTTCAAATACAATCGCACACAACTCGAATACGCTTTCTAGTCTATTTGCTCAATTCATTGCGAAGACGGTGGACTTTGGAGCTATCGACGTTCCCATGAATTCCGGAGAGCTCGGACGGGCCGGTGAACCCGTCGTGCAAATTCCGGTCGCGCTCGGCGGCGAGGCCGTGGTGTACAAGCGCGAAACGATTGCGGCGATCTATTTCGGAAAGATCACGAAATGGAACGATCCGGCAATCGAAAGCCTCAGCCGGGGCGTCCGCCTGCCCGACATGCCGATCGTAGTGGTGCACCGGTCCGACGGATCGGGAACGACGTACATCTTTACCGACTTCTTGAGCAGCGTTTCCGGCGAATGGAAGAACAAAATCGGCAGAGGGAAAAGCGTGCAGTGGCCTGCGCCCGGCAGCGTCGGCGGTAAGGGCAACGAAGGGGTTGCGGGACAAGTTCGCAACGTTCCGGGGTCCATCGGATACGTCGAGCTGGCATACGCGCGCGAAAACCACATGGATTCTGCAGCGATCGAGAACCGCTCCCACGAGTACGTCAACTGCTCGGCCGAGACGGTTCGCGTCGCGGCGGCGAGCAAGGCTCTCGTCAGCGCCTCCGATTTTTCGATCGTCGATCGCCCGGGAAAGCGCGCCTACCCAATCGCCGGATACACCTGGGCGATGGTTTACCAGCGGGGCAAGGATCCCAGTCGCGCACGCATGGTTCATGATGCTTTGGAATGGACCCTCAGCAACGACGGCCAGCGGATCGCCGCTTCTTTAGACTACGTTTGCACTCCCCAAGGACGTGCAAGCCGCTGCGCGCGGCGCGCTCAAACAAATGAAGTTCTACGCTTCTTAAGGCAGCCTTAATGCGGGCTGCTATAGGTTAGGGTCGTACTTGCCGCAGCGGCGGCGGGACGGCCTTTCTTTTTTTGCAGAGGGACTACTCATTATGAGCATGCCGCGACTATTCCGATGCCTTTGCGTGGCAACCTGGCTGCTCGGAATTGCAGCATGCGGTTCCCAGAAGCCGGCGAACACGGCGCAATCCGGGAGCGGCGCAACACAACTCACCGCCGCCGGCTCGACCTTCGTCTATCCGTTCTTTTCGAAGGCTTTCTACGAATACAACAAGCAGCACGCCGGCGTCACGGTGAACTATCAGTCGATCGGGAGCGGCGGCGGCATCCAGCAGTTCACCCAAAAGACGGTGGACTTCGGAGCGTCGGATGTGCCTATGAACGCGGAGGAGCTCAAGCGCGCGCGGGATGCCGTTATCCAGATCCCGGTCGCATTGGGCGGGGAGTCGATCGTCTACAATCTGCCGGGATTGAGCGTTCCGCTGCACCTGACGCGCCAAAGCCTCGCCGCGATTTATTTGGGAAAGATTGCCAATTGGAACGATGCTCAGATTACGAATCTCAATCGCGGAGTTTCTTTACCGAACCTGCCGATTGTCGTTGTGCATCGCTCCGACGGCTCCGGCACTACTTATATCTTTACCGATTTCTTGAGCCGCGTGTCGCCGGACTGGATGCAAATGGTTGGTCGCGGCAAGAGCGTGCAGTGGCCGGCCGCCAGTAGCGTCGGCGGTAAGGGAAACGAGGGCGTGGCGGGACAGGTTCGCAACACGCCGGGCGCGATCGGCTATGTCGAGCTCGCCTACGCCTTGACCAATCGCATGCAGGCCGCCCTCCTGCAAAACAAATCCAATACGTACGTGGCCGACACAGTCAACACCGTCCGCGCAGCCGCGGCGACGAAACCGAACGTTCGCGCCGACAGCTTCTCGATCGTGGATGCCGAAGGGTCAAAGTCGTACCCGATCGCCGGGTACACGTGGGCAATGGTCTATCGGAGCGCAGGGAGCCGTTCGCGCGCGCGGTTAGTGCACGACGTCCTCGAGTGGACCGTCAGCGCGCAAGGGCAAGCGATCGCGGCCTCACTGGAGTACGTGCCGCTGCCGCCATCGGTGTCAGCGGCCGCGCGAAGCGCTCTTCAGCGCATGCAATTGTAGCCTCGATCGATAGAAGCGTAATGCATCAGAGCACGAGTGTGCGCCGCTCGGACTACCGTGCGCTCGAGGCAACGGATCGGCTCTTCCTATGGATCGTGTACGGCGCCGCCGGTTTTTTCATCCTGCTCGTCGTTTTGCTGTTCCTCCAACTCCTTCACGGTTCCGAACTTTCGCTCAAAGCCTTCGGTTTGAAATTTCTTTGGACGAGTGAGTGGAACCCCGTGGCGAGCCGATTCGGCGCGCTGCCGCTGATCTTCGGTACGGTCGCCAGCTCGCTGATCGCAATCGTCTTGGCCGGCATCGTCGGAATTTTCGGCGCTACATATTTAGCGGACTTTGCGCCCAAGAGGATCGATCGGATCCTGAGCTTCGCCATCGAGCTCTTGGCCGCTGTTCCGAGCGTCGTCTACGGACTTTGGGGGTTGTTCGTGCTTGCGCCATTGATGCGCGATCACATCGGGCCCTCGCTGCAGCGCGTCCTCGGGTTTTTACCGTTATTTTCCGGGCCGATCTATGGCGTCGGCTTGTTGACGGCAGGAATGATCCTTGCGCTGATGATTTTGCCGACTGTTACAGCGATCAGCCGGGACGTCATCGTGGCGGTGCCCCGCGAGCAGCGTGAAGGCTCGATGGCCCTTGGTGCTACGAGGTGGGAGACGATCACGCGCATCGTACTGCCCGCGGCGCGCGCGGGAATCTTCGGAGCTCTCGTGCTCGCGCTGGGTCGGGCGCTCGGTGAAACGATCGCTACGACCATGGTCATCGGTAATCGCCCGGAAATCGCTGCTTCACTCTTTGCGCCTTCGTATACGCTTTCGAGCGTTATCGCCAACGAGTTTACTGAGGCGACGACCGATGTGTACATCAGTGCGCTCGTCGAGTTGGGGTTGTTGCTTTTCGTCGTGAGCTTCGTGGTCAACGGCCTTGCGAGGATCATGATGGGGACACTCTTTCGGCGTCGGGGGTAGGCGAGCGAATGACGGCAAACACTTCGGTTGCCCGAACCCTCCGGCGGTATGAACACTCAACCATGACCCGGCGGCGTTTCACGAGCGCGGGAGGAGTTTTCCTTACCGGCGCTTGCGCCGGAGTCTCCGCTATCGTGCTCCTGTTCCTTCTCGGCTACGTCGCGCTTCAGGGCGCGCATGCCTTGAATCTCGCTTTCCTGACGCAGCTGCCAAAACCGGTCGGCGAGCGGGGAGGGGGCGTCGCCAACGGCATCGTGGGAAGCATGATCATCGTCGGCATCGCTACGTTGATCGCGACGCCGATCGGCGTGCTGACCGGGGCGTTCATCGCCCTCTTCGCACGAGGAATCGTAGCAGAAACGGTGCGCTTCCTGGCGGACGTCCTTTCGGGCATTCCCAGCATCACGATCGGCCTGTTTGCTTATACGCTCTTGGTCGCTCCGCTGAAACACTTTAGCGCCGTTTCCGCTTCGTTCGCCTTTGCCGTGCTGATGCTTCCGGTAATCATCAGGACTTCGGAGCAGGCGATACTGAGCGTGCCCATTGCCATTCGCGAGGGAGCGCTCGCGCTCGGTCTCTCCGTGTACACGTCGACGACGCACATTGTTCTGGCCGCGGCGCGCCCCGCCATCGTCACCGGCCTGCTGCTGGCGGTTGCGCGCATCACCGGTGAAACCGCACCGCTGCTCTTTACGGCTTTTGGCAGCCAGTTTTGGGAGCTCAATCCCACCAATCCGATGGCGGAGCTCTCGTTGCAAGTCTTCACGTACGCGATCTCGCCATACCAGAGCTGGCACGAGCAAGCGTGGGCCGGAGCGCTGGTCTTGATCTTTGCCGTCTTTGCGCTCAACTTGGTCGCAAGATTTGCCTGGAGCCGAAAGACTGGGATACCGGGGCCCGGCCGCTAATGAGAATTGGAACGACGACATCGCTTTTTACAAAGGACCTCAGCGCTTATTACGGCGCGAATCCTGCGTTTGAGAATGTCTCGCTGAACTTTGAACCGTGCGCGGTAACCGCGCTCATGGGCCCTTCCGGTTGCGGAAAAACGACTCTGTTGCGCTGTCTCAACCGGATCCATGAAACTACGCCCGGCGCGCGCATCACCGGAAGCGTTCAGCTGGACGACGTCGACATCTATTCTTCCGACATCAGCCCGATCGCGCTGCGCCGCAGGATCGGTATGGTGTTTCAGCGCGCCAATCCATTCCCAACACTTTCGATCATCGGAAATGTCGTGGCAGGGCTGGGGCGAAGCGTCCCAGCGAGGGCAAAGTACGATGTAGCGCAACGTTCGCTCGCGGCCGCAGGCTTCTGGAACGAAGTCAAAGATCGCTTGCACTCATCCGTAATGGACTTATCCGGTGGGCAGCAACAACGGCTGTGCATCGCACGGGCGCTGGCAATAGAACCGCAAGTGCTGCTGATGGACGAACCAACATCGTCGCTCGATCCGCTCTCGACGGCGACAATCGAAGATCTGATCTCGGAGCTCTCCAAGCAGTACACAATCCTGATCGTTACACACAATATGCAGCAAGCGGCGCGGGTCTCCGACTTCACCGCCTTCATGTTGGGCGAGGCCGGCAGAGCCGCAGGTCTCGTCGAGTTCGACCGAACCGAAAAGATCTTTACGAAACCCGCCGATCGCCGAACGGAAGACTACATCACGGGACGGTTCGGCTAGAAAGAACGCATGAGCGGCGAGGGGTCACCGCGAACGACGGGCCCTCATGCTGCCCGGCACGATGCAGGCTCTGCGTAAGGTGCGCCCGGAGGCAGGCTTCGAGCTGCAAGAAGTGCCGGTACCGCACCTGGGGCCGTCCGGCGTGCTCATTCGCGTAGGAAAGGTCGGCGTCTGCGGTACGGATCAGCACATTTATTGCTGGGACAAGTGGGCGCAGAAGCGGATACATCCGCCGCTGACGATCGGTCACGAGTTCATGGGAAGGGTCGCGGCCATCGGCAACGCCGTTCGGATGGTTGGCGTCGGCGATCGAGTTTCGGCCGAAGGCCACATTGCCGACGGCACATGCTTTCTCTGCCGCACGGGTGAAGCGCACATCTGCCCTAAGGTGCAGATCATCGGCGTCGATCGTGATGGCGCTTTCGCCGAATACGTCGCGATGCCCGAAGGGAATGTCTGGAAGCTCGATCCGGCGATTCCCGATGAGTTTGCGGCGATTTTCGATCCGCTCGGCAACGCGGTGCATACGGTGATGGCCGCCGGCGTCAGCGTCAAATCGGTTGCAATCATGGGCGTCGGCTCTATTGGTTTGATGGCGATTCCCGTCGCTCGAGCCGCCGGAGCTTCGGCGGTCTATGCCGTCGATCTCAACCCTGCAAAGCTCCAACTGGCGAAGAAACTGGGTGCAGACGAGACCTTCTCCGCGACGGATCCGAATCTCGTCGAACGAATCTTGGATCGGACGGATGGGAACGGCGTCGACGTTCTCCTCGAGATGTCCGGGAGCGGCCAAGGGATCGACAACGGGTTGCACGTGGTTCGCAATGGGGGCCGTGCCGCGCTCCTGGGCATCCCTAGCGACAACATCAGTTTGAACCTTGCCGAGCGCATTATCTTCAAGGGATTGACGGTGCTCGGAATCAATGGCCGCCGCATGTTCGAAACGTGGTATCAAACGCAGGCGCTGGTTCGCAGCGGCCGCATCGATCTGCGCCCCATCATCACGCACGTGCTGCCGTTCGCAGAGTTCGATCGCGCCTTCGAGCTCATGCGCAGCGGGGAGGCCGCGAAGATTGTGCTGTCATGGTGATGAGCCCGTGAACAGCGCATTCGAATCCCGCCTGCAGCAAGACATCGACAAGCTCAAGGCAGCCGGCACGTATAAGTCGCTGCGCCACCTCACAACGCCGATGGCACCCGAAGTGCACATGGAAGAGGCGGGCGACGTCATCGTCCTATCGAGCAACAACTATCTGGGCTTATCGGACGAGCCGTCAGTCATTGAAGCGGGGAAGCGCGGCCTCGAGCGATACGGCGCCGGAACGGCTTCGGTCCGGTTCATCTGCGGAACGTTCGACATACACCGCACGCTGGAGCAGCGGATCGCAGAGTTCCTCAGCACGGAAGCTTCGCTCACATACGTTTCATGCTGGAACGCCAACACAGGCTTGTTCCCGGTCATCTGTGAGGACGGTTCGGCGATCATTTCCGACGAGCTGAACCACGCTTCGATCATCGACGGCTGCCGGCTCGCGACCAAATCGCGCCGCGAACGCTACAAGCACGGCGACATGGCCGATCTCGAAGCCAAGCTGCAAGCGCTCTCCGGCGCAACGCCGCTCGTGATCGTCACCGACGGCGTCTTTTCCATGGAAGGCAGCGTCGCGAAGCTTCCCAAGATCGTTGCATTGGCGCAAAAGTACAATGCCGTCACGGTCGTCGACGATTCGCACGGAACGGGTGTCATGGGCAAGAGGGGCCGCGGAACGATCGAACATTTCGGACTCGAAGGCAAGGTTGACATCATCACCGGGACACTGGGAAAAGCGCTCGGCGGCGCTGCGGGCGGCTTCGTTGCCGGCAGCAATGCGTTGATCGATACGCTGATCCAGCGATCGCGTCCCCAGCTTTTCTCCAACGCGCTCCCGGCGACCGTCGGCTGCAGCTCACTCGAGGCGATCGAGTTCTTGGAAGCGCATCCCGAACGAGTCCAGCAGCTTCGCGACAACATCGCTTACTTTCGAGCCGAACTCAAACGCCTCGGATTCAGTCCGCTCGAAGGTGAGAGTGCCATCATTCCGATTATCGTCGGCGAAACTGCATTCGCAATAGCGATGAGCGACCGTTTGCTAAAGAAAGGCGTGTTCGTGACCGGCTTCGGCTTCCCCGTCGTTCCCGAAGGCACGGCACGCATTCGCCTGCAGATGAGCGCCAAGCTCACCAAGGACGAAATGGATCGCGCTTTACGGGCTTTTAGAGAAGTTGGACCTCCTTAAAGCGACTTGGTTGCGGGCCGCGGGGTTGCGGAGTTACGGGGGTTCAGGTTCAAGTATCCATTTTGGGCCAACAATAGGGCGTTTCCATCAGAACTGGTCGAAATGATGCGTTTGACCCCCCGGACTCGCCAGCCCAACGCGCGTCGATGAAACGGTCGGGGGATCAGTTGACTTTCCTCGTTGTTGGGTTAATCTGGCCGAAGTGGGGAGTCTAGCGGCAAGACTACAACGAAATTCGCCCGCGCCGATCGCTGGGCAACAAATCGCCGAAAGACTTTCGTTCTGGCGCGAGAACGAAACCTCGCAAGTGCTTAAAATCACAGTTCGCGCTTGTCTGGAGAAATCACGCACGATCAGCGGCAAGACGGCGTTCAGGTCTATGACTCATGAGGAAGTTCCCTTTTCGTACGTCGATCAAACTATGACGATGAAGAGCCCTTCGTTCTGTGCTAGTGCGATTAATCTTTAGATCCGAACGGATCCACTCTCACTAGCTACACGCAACGTCGCGAGGGAGTACAGAATAGACGAATCTCCCCTGGTCTCGAAGCCATAACGCACCTGGCGATTCTACTGAGTCAGGCTGTAGCGCGACTATTGGAGCTTGCTTCAAATCGTACCCGGTATAGAGTGTAATAAGCAGTGCGTCGTTGCACCCGATATTTAGATTATCGGCGCGTCGCACGACATCAGCAAAGCTGCGCATAATTGCAGCGATATAGGTCGTTGAACCAGACGCTGTCCGCAGCGTGGCGATCCGACCGCTGACGTTCTTTTGTGGGACGTAGCCAAGTTCTTCCACTTGTTTTGCTACCGGGAGTCCCTCTTGAAAATATCCGGCTTTGTAATGTACCTTACCCGGCCCAATGGAGCGCGTCAGGCCGAACACGGAAGAAAAGTGCACATCAGCAAGTGCTTCGTACGCGATTGTGCCGCCTACTGCCGTCGCGCTTACGCTAAAGCGCTTCGCCGAGCGTCGGATGTCATTTCTGTGCATGTAAAGCCATGCCCGAACTCTCTGAGGCGCAGTTGGCTTACACGGTGCGTCCGACAATTCGAACGATAAAGTGAAGATGGTGCCGTTCAGGCACACGAACGGCTCCTGCACGATCGCCTGGACAAGCAGCGCGATGGAAAGCGCAAAAATGAGCCCAACGAACAAGGAGAGGGCGCGCCTTAACGCACGCCCTCTTCTATCGCGAACAGTCAGCCTTCACACCGGCCGATTAGCATGAGGACATATCACCCCAGCCCGTCGCGGCCGGCTCACCCGGGTCCGAGAAGAAGACCTTAGCGTAAATCGATGTCCACGAAGCTGGCCCGTTGACCACTATCACGAACTGATTGTTGCCATTAGTGCCATGGTCGTTGAACCACCCGGTTTGGTGCGAGGCAACTACGTGGCCGTTGCCGTCCAGTGCATACCAAGAAACGTCCGCCTCGGCATTGGGACTCATGTAGTACGGATCATCCCATGTCATCTGCATACCTGCCGGCTGACCGCCACTGAAATACTCCCCCACATTTGTTACGAACAGGCCGTCGTCAGCCGTAGTGCAATTTCCGCCGGTTTCAGCGACGATCGCCCGTACGCTGGCTATGATGAGAACCACAGCTGCGACTAATGCGAGCGCTAGCAGAGATGTTCGCCGGGGATAGCGAAAGCGGCGATGCATTATTTCACCACCATAGTTGGTGTCAGATTGCGAAGAAACGCCGGAGTGCGCTGTCCGGGATATACGTAGTAGCTCGTGCCTTCATCTGAGTAAGTAATCTGCGAGTCGCGACTGAACGTTTGCGCTGGAGCGTTGGGTGGCGTCAAGATAATCGAGTTTGGCGTTCGGACAACGCTTGATGCTGCAGGGAATTGCAGAATGAGGCGTTGAGTGCCCCTCACGGCGATCACGGTAATCATCGGTATGCGATAGATACGCGTCCCCGGGGGGAGCCTGCGCTCCACTGATGCCTGCGTTTCATTGACAGCACGTTGCCGTGCGTTCAATTGTGTCATCGAGAATGGGGCGTTTCTCGCTGCCGCTTCGGATTGGGCCGAGCTCGGCGATTCATTGTATGCGCCTGACGCCGTACTACGGGGAGATCCGCAGGCCGGAAGCGTCAAAATTAAAAATCCGGCCCACACCAAAATGACCGTTGCCTTCATCACAAACCCTCCATATTTTTATCATACTGCAAGCCCACGTTTTGCGCTTGCAACCAGCCTCACGCACGCCTGACTGCCATCTCTAAGGCACCGTCCGTAATCTTCGTACGCTCGGCCCTGAATCGGGCACCAGGGATAACTGTGGATTTCCGCCCGATGAGCCTCACCTGGTTAGTAGACCGGCGCGGTCGTTAGAAAATCGGCTGGTGAGCCTCACCCGGTTAGTAGACCGGCGCGGTCGAAAGAAAACAGGTCCAACAATTGATGCACTGTTGGACCTGTACGGGTTGCGGGGGATGGATTTGAACCATCGACCTTCGGGTTATGAGCCCGACGAGCTACCGGACTGCTCCACCCCGCGGCGGAACGGTATTATACGGTAGAATGACCGCCGAATTCCTGCGAACGCTCCCCAAGGTGCAGCTGCACTGCCATCTGGAGGGAACGCTGCGCGCTTCCTCCTTTATTGACATCGCCCGCCGCCGCGGAGTTGCGCTCACCTACCATCCGCACGGCCGGGACGATGCCTCCTTTGCCGACAGGCGCGGAGCCAAAAGCGTCGACCGGTCGGGATACCATTTCCCGGACTTTCAAGCGTTCTTGCTAACCTTTGCGGCGGTGAGCCGGTCTCTCGCGCAGCCGGACGATTACTTCAGACTCGCTCGGGAGTACGCCGAAGACGCGCTCGCGCAAAACGTGGTGCACGCGGAACTCTTTATCTCGCCTTCGGTCTGGCAGTTCTTTCACCCGCAGATCGACGTGCGCCAATGCATGGACGCGATCGACGCAGGATTTGCACCTGCGCGCGCGCGGGATGTCGAGATCAATCTGATCGCCGACCTTACCCGCAACTTCGGTCCGCAGAGCGCGCTGCAGACGGCGAAGCTGGCGGAGAGCCTAACCGATCTTGGCGTGATAGGGGTGGGTCTAGGCGGTGACGAGGTGCGGTTTCCGGCGGAGCTCTTCGAAGATGTCTTCGCGTACGCCCGGGCTCAAGGATTGCACTGCGTCGCCCATGCCGGCGAAGCGGCGGGGCCGGCGAGCGTTTGGGCGGTTATCGATGTGCTCAAAGCAGAGCGCATCGGACACGGCGTTCGATCCATCGAGGATCCGCTTCTCGTGAAGACGCTGGCGGAGCGACGCATTCCGCTCGAGGTCTGTCCGGCGTCGAACTTTCTGACGGGCGCGGCATCGCGCGATCGTCCGCCTCCGCTGGTAGGGCTCGACGCGTCGGGATGCATCGTAACGATCGATGCGGACGATCCCCCGATGTTCGATACGACGCTCACCAAAGAGTACGAGTATGTGGCCGGATTGGTAGGCGAAGCGGCGCTGGTGCGCTTTGTGGGAAACGCTATCGACGGCAGTTTCGCAGAGGTGGAACGCAAGCGGCGTCTGCATGAAAGGTTGGCCGCAAGCCTGGAAGCTCAAGCCGGCGTCGAACGTAAGGAAGCCGCATGGTTACGCGACTCCTGATCGTCGTCAACATCCTCGCGTTCGTTTGGGAAAACGCCAGCGGCGCGCTCCACAACGACGCCGCGCTGATCCGCGACGGCGTCTTGATTCCGGCCCTCGTCGTACAGCGCCACGAATGGTGGCGCATCGTCGCGGCGGGGTTCCTGCACGCGAACATCGCGCACATTGCGCTCAACATGCTCTCGCTGTACTGGCTGGGACGTTTCATTGAAGCCGCGGTGCGCCCGGCTCGGATGCTGTTGATCTATTGCGCATCGTTGATCGGCTCGGGGCTCGTGATCGTCTATTTCTCGCCCCCGATGGCGGCAACGCTCGGCGCGAGCGGCGCCATCTTCGGCCTTTTCGGCGCGCTTTTTGCCATCGGATTGAAGCTGGGTGAACGCGGGCGAGAGCTGGTGCGCGCAAACATCGGCATCCTGGTGCTCAACTTGATCTGGACGTTCGCGATGCCAGGCATCTCTTGGCAGGCGCATGTCGGCGGCCTGCTCACGGGATTCATTCTGACGTTCTTGATCTTCATGCCGCCACGCCCAGCGATGGCGCATGTCTATGACCACCGCACGGGCGCCGAGTATCAGTCACAGCTCGAAGCTCCGCCGTGAACGCCATCGACGAAGTCTTCGCGCCCGGGGGACCGATTGAATCGGCGCTCTCCGGGTTTGAAACGCGGCCGGGTCAGCTGCAGATGGCGCAGCTGATCGAGCGCGGGTTCTTGGAGGGGATGCACACGCTCGTCGAAGCCGGAACCGGCGTCGGCAAGTCACTGGCGTATCTCGTGCCGGCGCTGCGCAGCGGCAAGAAGGTCGTTCTTTCGACCGGGACGATCGCGCTCCAAGAACAGCTGTACACAAAGGATATCCCGCTCGTCATGCGCGCATTGGAACTGCCGGCGCGCGTGACGCTGCTCAAAGGGCGCAACAACTACCTCTGCAAGCAGAAATTCGATCGGATGCGATCGGACCGCCTGATTGCGCCCTCGGAAGCGATGCAGCGGCTTTGGGAATGGGGCGCGCGCACGGGCAGCGGCGATCGGGCGGAGCTCCCGTTCGCGCCCTTTGCAGAGGATTGGGAGCAGCTCGATGCCGACGCCGACGACTGCGTGGGCGAATTCTGCGAATATTTTGCGGACTGCTTTTTTTTCAAGAAGCGCGACGAAGCGAAGTACGCCGATCTGGTCGTCGTCAACCACGCGCTCTTCTTCTTGGATCTGGCGATGGGAGGCGGACTCTTGCCGCCGTACGACTTCGTCGTCCTCGATGAGGCGCATCAATGCGAACGCTGGGCGACCGCAGCGCTCACCGCAACGCTCTCGCGCGCAACGCTCAACAGGACGATGCGCAAGCTGCACCGCAGCTACGCCCTTCCGGGAACCTTCGATGCGGATCTCGAGCACGGCATCCGCGGCCTTGAATCGGCTCTGGCACGCGTGCCGGGAGAACGCTACCCGGTGCAGGCGAACGAGGATGCCGGCCCCGCGCTCGAAGCGCTGCGGCAAACGCTGTACAAGCTCGAAAACTGGCTGCACGCGAACTGGACTTCTGCTCTCAAAAAACAGCCCGCGAATGATGCGGAAGCCGAACGGCGCCGCGATCTTGCGATGCGCGCCATTCTGGCGCACCAGGCGGCTATCGATCGCGCGGAAGCGCCTGCCGAAACGACGATCGCATGGGTGGAGCGCGGCGAAAACGATGCGCGCTACGAGATCAACAGCGCGCCGTTCGACGTAGCCGATTTTCTGCAGGCCACGCTCTTCGCGCGAACGACTAGCGTGGTGCTGACCAGCGCCACGATTGCGGGCGATCGATCGAGCGAGCGCGGCGCCTTCGCGTTTTTGAAACGGTCGCTCGGCGTTCGTGAAACGCAAGAGCTGATAGCGCCCTCGCCGTTCGACTATTCCGTGCAAGCTCGGCTGTACGTCGCCCCGTCCGCGCTCAATCCCAAGCTCCCGAGCTTCTCCGGCATGGCGGCGCCCATCGTGGAAGAGTGTTTGGATCGGAGCCGCGGCCGAGCGTTCGTGCTTTTCACCTCTTATGCACGGCTGCACGAAATCTATGGCTTGATTCGGGAACGCCTTCCTTTTCCGGCGCGCCTGCAAGGCGAGCTCCCGCGAACGCACCTGCTCCAATGGTTCCGCTCGACGCCCAACGCAGTGCTCTTTGCGACCGCCACCTTCTGGGAAGGCATCGACGTCGTCGGCGATCAGCTCTCCTGCGTCATCATCGATCGGCTCCCTTTTCCGTCGCCCGCCGATCCGATCGTGCGCGCACGCATCGAAGCGATCGAATCGCGGGGCGAAAGCGGGTTCGACCGCTACATGGTGCCGTCGGCGATCGTGCGGCTCAAGCAAGGCTTTGGGCGGCTGATCCGCAGCAAAAAAGATCGCGGGTTAGTCGCTATTCTCGACGGCCGCGCCTCCGCTTCACGTTACGGCGCGACGATTCTCGATGCGCTGCCGCCCGCCACGCGCATATCGCATTTGGACGAACTGGACGGATTTTTCCCCTCATAGGGCGTGTGTCTGACGTTCTTATCGGTCATGGTTCTATGCATCACCATGACGGGTCGGAGCCTGTCCTGAGCAATGCGTAAGCACGAGTCGAAGGGCTCCCCGTGGGGCCGTGAATGCCTAGCTATCTTCAGAGGTCGCTTCGGTTTGCGCGCGTTCGCGTAGCTCTTCAACAACCGTTGAATCCGCCAGCGTCGTTGTGTCGCCGAGCGTTCGGCCTTCAGCCACGTCGCGCAACAGACGGCGCATGATTTTCCCGCTGCGCGTCTTTGGCAGTTCCTGCGTGAACGTAACGTACTTCGGCTGGGTAAATTTTCCGAGCCGTTCGGCGACGTGGTTGCGCAGTTCGTCGCCAAGCTCTTTGCTGCCGCGCTCGCCGCCGCGCAATGAAACGAAGGCGTAGATGGCCTGTCCCGTCAGGTCATCGAGTTTGCCGCAGACGGCCGCTTCCGCAACGGCTGCGTGCTCGATAAGCGCGCTTTCCACCTCGGTCGTGGAGATGCGGTGACCGCTGACGTTCATCACGTCATCGATGCGTCCCATGAACCAAAAGTTGCCTTCGAGATCGCGTCTGCAGCCGTCTCCAGCGAGGTACATGTGCGGAAACTTCGACCAATAGGTTTCCTTATAGCGTTCGTCGTCGCCGTAGATACCGCGCAGCATGCCCGGCCAGGGTTTGGTCAAGACGACGTATCCCCCGCCGCCGGGCGGCACAGATTCGCCCCGATCATTGACGATGTCGGCCGAAATACCAGGAAGTGGAAGCGTGGCGCTTCCGGGCGGCGTCGTGGTGAGGCCCGGCAATGGCGATATCATGATGCCGCCCGTTTCCGTCTGCCACCAGGTATCGACAACCGGGCAGCGTCCTCCGCCGATGTATTCGCGATACCACATCCAGGCTTCAGGATTGATCGGTTCGCCGACGGTTCCCAAAAGCCGCAAGGAGCTGAGGTCGTGCTGTAGCGGATACGCCTCTCCCCATTTCATGAACGTGCGAATCGCAGTGGGCGCGGTATAAAGAATGGTGACTTTGTATCGATCGACGATCTCCCACAGCCGGTCCTTGTCCGGAAAATCCGGCGTGCCCTCATAGATGACGCTCGTGGCGCCGTTCGCTAGCGGCCCGTAGACGATATACGAGTGGCCGGTGACCCAGCCGATATCGGCCGCGCACCAGTAGACGTCTTCGTCTTCTTTTAAGTCGAAAACGAGCTTGTGCGTCATCGTGACGTGCGTGAGATAACCCGCGGTGGTGTGCTTGATGCCTTTCGGTTTGGCGGTCGTGCCGCTCGTGTACAGGAGGTAGAGCAAGTCTTCGGCGTTCATGCGCTCTGCTTCGCATGAGACGGGCATGCCGGCAATGACTTCATCCCACCACAGGTCACGTCCGTCTTGCATCGCGACCGGATCGCCGACGCGCTTGGCAACGATGCAATGCCGGATCGAGGGCGCTTGTGCCATCGCTTGATCGCAGTTGTGCTTGAGCGGCAGTCTGTGGCCCCGCCGCCATCCGTAATCCGCGGTAATTAGCGCGACGCACTGCGCATCGTTGACGCGATCCACGATCGCATCCGGCGAGAAGCCGCCGAAGATCACGGAGTGAGAGGCCCCGATCCGCGCACAGGCCAGCATCGCAACCGGCAGCTCCGGAATCATCGGCATATAGATCGCCACGCGATCGCCGCGGCGTATCTCGAGCTTTCGCAAGCCGTTCGCAAACCGGCACACATCTTCCAGGAGTGCGCGATAGCTGATCGTCCAGCGATCGCCGGGCTCGCCTTCGTAGTGGTAGGCGATCTTCTCGCCCTTGCCTGCAGCGACGTGGCGGTCCAGACAGTTAACCGACGCGTTCAGCTCGCCATCGCCGAACCACCGCGCAAAGGGCTCTTTCCATTCGAGCACCGTTTCAAAAGGCTTCATCCACTCGAGCTTGCGCGCCCATGACGCCCAAAAAGCGAGCTCATCGCGTGCCGCTTCCTCGTAGATGCCGGGCTGCGCGTTTGCGCGTGCGGCGAAATCGGCAGGGGCAGGGAAGCGGCGGCTTTCTTGCGCGAGCGTTTCGATCGATTGGGCGGTTTCCATAGCGGCGTCTTACCGGGAACCGCTGTACGGGCCTGCCGAAAAAAACACACATGAAAGCGGTTGCGGCGCTCCTGTTGAGCGCGATTGCGGGAACCGGCCTTGCGACGGTGCGGTATGGGGCGCCGCCGCCTGACTTCCGCGTGCCGGGGCGCAATGGCGTGACAGCGCTTTCCGAACTGCGCGGCAAACCGGTCGTGATCAATTTTTGGGCGTCATGGTGCCCTCCGTGCACCGACGAGCTGCCGTACTTTCAGCGGCTCAAGCAAGTGTACGGCAACCGTTTGCGCATGATCACCATCTCGAACGAAGCGCCCGGCGTCGCGCGCGAATATCTGGCGCGCAAGCAGTACGATCTTCCCGTCGTCGAAGATCCCGACAGCCGAATCTTCAGCAAATACTCGGTGCCGCCGATCCCCGACACCATCGTGCTTGATGCCCAGGGCGACGTGACCTACGTCTCGGTCGGCGGGCTTTCTTGGCGAGAACTCCGGGCAGCGGTGAACAAGGTAGCGGGCGCCTCCCCATAATACTGGCAGTCCTTGGTCCGGACTGCTAAAATGGGACGGATATGGAGAATGGGCCAGCCGCCGAACTCGATCCCCGTAAGGCGTACATTTTGGCGACCGTGGTGTACGAATACATTGCGACGGCGGAGCCCGTCGCTTCCCACACACTGACTCAGAAGTACAACCTGGGCGTGAGTTCCGCCACGATCCGAAACGAGATGGCCGAGCTCGAAGCGGGGGGCTACTTGGTGCAGCCGCATACGTCCGCGGGCCGCATTCCGTCCGACAGCGGTTACCGCACGTACGTCGATCAGCTGATGGAGCCGGAACGCTTAGCGGCCGAAGATCGCCGGCGCATTCGCGACGAGCTGCGCGACGCGTGCCGGGAACTCGACGAAATCCTGGACCATGCGACGCGCTTGCTCGGCAGCCTTTCGAAGAACTTGGCCTTCGTCACGAAGCCGAGCGACCAAGAGCAGACGTTTCGGCACATGCAGCTCATTTGGCTTTCCCCGCACACGGGTGTGGCGATCGTCGTTACGTCGATGGGCGTAACGTTCCAAAGCGTTTTCGAACTGAATGCCGACGTGACGCCCGACGAGCTGACGCGGCTCTCGAACGCGCTCAACACTCGATTGGCCAACCGCCGGCTTTCCGATATTGCGGAGAGCGAACTCGCCGCAGCGCTGCACGAGTTGCAGCTCACTGAGGAACTCAGGAGCGTCGTCCTGGGGGCACTGCGAAGCGCCCATGCAGGGGAACAGCCGACGCTGGCGGCGTCCGGCGCGCAAAACCTCTTGGACCAGCCTGAGTTTCACGATCTGCGCAAGCTGCGTTCGATTCTGCGGATCGTTGAAGAGCAGAAAACGCTCTACGATCTGGTTGCGGATTCCATGAGCACCGACACGACGAGCGTCAAGATCGGACACGAGCTCGGCGTCGAGGAGCTCAACGATCTCAGCGTCGTCACCGTCCCCTACCGTTTCGGCCAGCGCGCGATCGGCATGCTTTCCATCTTGGGTCCCCGGCGGATGCCGTATGCTCGACTGATGGCGCTCGCTTCGGGCACCGCCGAAACGCTGTCGGCGAGGCTCGCTGACGTCGAAATCAAGTAACCCGGACTCCGCCATGGCCATGAGAAACCTGTACGAAGTGCTTGGCGTCGATCGCCGCGCGAACGGCGACGAGATCAAACGTGCTTACCGCCGCCTTGCGCGAAGTCACCATCCGGACGTTTCGAGTGACAAGGCGCAAGCGGAGCACCGGTTCAAGGAGATCAACGAGGCGTACGAGGTGCTTTCCGATCCGCAGAAGCGTGCGCACTACGACCGCTTCGGCGTCGTCGGAAACGGTGCTCCGGGCGCAAGCGATTTCGGCTTCGGTCCCTCACCGTTCGGCGACATCTTCGATATGTTCTTCGGCGAACGCATGGGGGCACAACCCCGCAGCACCGCTTCAAGGGGCGCCGACCTTCGCTACGATCTGCAGATCTCGCTCGAGGAAGCTTTCACCGGAACGATCCGCGAGATCACCTTCGAACATCTGGCGCAGTGTGAAACGTGCCGCGGGTCCGGTGCAGCGCCCGGAACGCTCATCGTGCCGTGCGATCGCTGCGGCGGCACCGGAACGATGCGCGTTGGCCGGCAAACCCCTTTGGGACAATTCGTCACGCAAACGACCTGCAATGCATGCCGCGGCGAAGGCCAGCTGATCCGCCAGCCGTGCCCGGCGTGCGTCGGCGGCGGACGAGTGCGCATGCAAGCGGAGTTGAGCGTCAAAGTGCCTGCGGGCGTCGACGACGGCAGCCGCATTCGGATTGCCGGCAAAGGGGAGGCGGGTCTGCGCGGGGGTCCACCGGGCGATCTGTACGTGTATTTGGGCGTCGCACCGCACCGGCTCCTTAAACGCGACGGCATGGACACGTCGGTTGAAATACCGATCAGCTTTCCTCAAGCAGCGCTCGGCGCTGAGATCGTGGCTCCGTCGCTTGAAGGGGATCTTCCAATGGAGATTCCAGGCGGAACGCAGTCCGGAACGACGTTCCGTTTGCGCGGTCACGGCATGCCGAACGTGCGAGGTTCGCAGCGCGGCGACCACTTTGTCACCGTTCGCGTCGCAGTCCCGGCAAAGCTGGCAAAGCGGCAACGGGAGTTGCTCGAAGAGTTCGCGCGCGCCGGCGGAGATCGCATCGAAGATCGATCGTTCTTCGATAAGGTCAGAGACGCGTTCAAACCGGAATGAATCCGCAGCGCCGCTTCTTCATCGAAGGTGTGCACGAAGTCGGCGGTGTGGTATCGCTGGATCGCAGCGACTCGCACAAAATCGTGCACGTGTTGCGCCTGCGATCCGGTGACACAATCGAGGCCATCGACTCGGCCGCGCAGCAGTTTGAAGGACGACTCGACGTCGGTGGAGATCGCGTTCGCGCGCAGCTCCTGCTCCGCCGCAATGGGGCGCAGCCCGCTTCACTCGAAGTGAGCGTCGCGCAAGCGATTCCAAAGGGGCAGAAAATGGATTTTGTGGTCGAGAAGCTCACCGAGCTCGGCGTGCATGCAATCCTTCCGCTGACCTCCGAGCGGACGATTGGGAGTGTGGGCGACGATCGGAAGCTCGCGCGCTGGCAGCGGTTGGCAAAAACGGCTGCCCAGCAATGTGGGCGCCGCGCCGTTCCTCGGATCGCCTCGCCGCTGCAGCTTGAAGCGCTTTGCGATCGCTTCTCAGAGTATGATGCGGTTCTTTTTCCGTGGGAGCTGGCGCAAAGGGCGCCGCTTCGCGACGCGCTGCCGGGAATCGTTGGATCCGCACGTCGATTGCTGATCGTTGTGGGCCCCGAAGGCGGTTTTTCACACCAGGAGGCGGAAACCGCGCGCACCGCCGGTGCACGCGTCGTTTCGCTGGGCCCGCGTATCTTGCGAACCGAAACTGCGGCACTCTTCCTATGTTCCGCTCTCAACTATCTGACCGACCCAAACGATGACGGAACGCGCTAAGCTCCTCGAAGATCTCGAACCGGGAACACCGGTGCGCACGTGCGACGGCGAACCCGCCGGCGAGATTCGCGGCGTCTATGCTTCGGGCGAAACGCGCGACGCCGCGTTCCTCCTGGTTTACTGGAATGAGCGCTCCGGCGAGGCGCTCGTCGGCGCGGATGAAGTCATGCGCATAGGCGATGACGGCGTAGAGCTTCGAAGCAGCATGCTAGTCTACCGGGAGCTGGCGGCCTTCGATCCGTCTCACAATGCGCTGCTGCATCGGATTGCGTAGCGGACCTTCGTCGCGCCACGTATAAGTCGGCCGCATGCCGCCGATGAAGTTTTCTCTCGTCGTCCCGACTTACAACGAAGCCGGCGGAATCGAGCGTTTAATCCGCGCGCTCAGCGGCGTCTTTGGGGACGATCGCTTGGATGGCGAGATCATCGTCGTCGACGACAACTCACCGGACGGTACCGGCGAGATCGTCGACCGCCTTGCCGGCGAGTATCCCGTTCGCTGCCTGCATCGCCCCGGCAAGCTCGGTTTGTCCAGCGGCGTCATCGAGGGATGGCGTCTTGCGCGACCGGACTCTGAAGCGCTTGGCGCGATCGATGCGGACTTCAGTCACGATATCGCCATCCTTCCCCGAATGGTTCGGGCGCTTGAAGAGGGGTATGGGCTCGCGGTCGGGAGCCGGTACGTCGAGGGCGGCGGCATCACGAATTGGCCTTGGCGGCGCATCGTGACATCCAAAGTCGCATGCGTCCTCGCGCAGCCTCTGGCGCACGTCAAAGACGTAACGAGCGGGTATTTCTTGGTGCGGAGGAGCGCACTCGAGGGCGTGCAGCTCGATCCAATCGGCTTCAAGATCGGGTTGGAGGTGATGGCGAAAGCACACTATGGAAAAGTGATGGAAGTGCCGTACCTCTTTACCGACCGCGTCGCCGGCGAGTCGAAGCTGAATCAGAGAGAGATTTTCAACTACTTGAAACAACTGCGGAAACTCTACGCTGCGCGTTGGTTTGCATCGGCGCCGAAGAACGGGCGCGTTTAGAGATGCCGATGCCGGAGTGGCTGCGGCGCAGACGGGGCTCGTCCGGGGAAGGCAAGAACGGCGCGTTGTGGACGAAATGTCCGCAGTGCGGTGAAGTGCTCTACCGCCGCGATCTCGCCTCCAATGCTTGGATTTGCGCTCGCTGCAAACATCATTTTCGAATGAATGCTCATGATCGCATCAGCATGCTCGTCGATGCGGACTTCCTGGAAATCGGCACTGAAGTGCTTCCGGCCGACCCGCTCGGATGGGTCGACAAGAAGAGCTATCCCGCCAAACTTGCCTTGGACCGTGAGAAATCGCAGCTTACCGAAGGCGTCGTCTGCGGTTTCGGCAAGCTCGGGGGCTTCGATGTTGCGCTCGGCGTGATGGACTTTCACTTTCGCGGCGGTACGATGGGAACCGTCGTCGGCGAACGAATTACGCAGCTCCTCGAGGGCGCGTACGATCGATCCGTTCCGTGCATTCTTTTCACCGCCAGCGGAGGCGCGCGCATGGAAGAGGGTATGCTGGCGCTGATGCAGATGGCAAAGACGACGGCAGCCGTCGGCCGTCTGATGAACGCGGGCAACATCCTCATCACCGTGCTTACGGACCCGACCACCGGCGGCGTTGCTGCTTCGTTCGCGTTTCAAGCCGACTTCGTGCTCGCAGAACCAAGAGCGATGATCGGGTTCGCCGGACGGCGCGTGATCGAACAGACGGTCCGTCAAAAGCTTCCCGAGCATTTCCAAACCGCTGAGTTCTTGCTCGAAAAGGGTCACATCGACATGGTCGTCGACCGCCAGGCCATGAAGCCGACGCTTACGCGCTTGCTCGATTACGCCGCAAACGGGAGACGCGCGTCGTGAACATCATCGTCGAGCGCGAGAAAGGTCTGCTCGAGCTGGAGAAGCGGATCGAGGAGCTGCGGGAAGCCAATGCGCTGCAGCCGGTCGACATGTCTTCGGAGATCCGGGCGCTCGAAGAGAAATACGCGCAGATCCAGCGCGAGATCTTCGGTTCGATGACGCCCTGGCAAAAAGTGCATATGGCGCGCCATCCCAACCGGCCGACCGCCGCCGATTATCTTTCACAACTCGATTCCTTTGACGAACTGCATGGCGATCGCCACTACCGCGATGACGCGGCGATCGTCGGTGGCTTGGGCAAACTTTTCGCGCGGTCAATCATGGTGATCGCCGAGCAGCGCGGGAGGGATACGAAAGAAAATCTACGCCGAAACTTCGGGATGCCTAAGCCCGAGGGATACCGCAAAGTCGAGAGGTTGGCCAAACTTGCCGGGCGGCTGAGCCTGCCGATCGTCACGTTCGTCGACACGAAAGGGGCGGATCCCGGGATTGGATCCGAGGAACGAGCTCAATCCGAAGCGATTGCAGCATGCCTGCGCGTCTTCAGCCTCGCGCCCGTCCCTATCGTGGCAACCGTCATCGGCGAGGGCGGCAGCGGCGGAGCCCTCGCACTCAGCATCGCCGATCGCATCATCATGCTGGAGCACAGCTACTACTCGGTTGCGAGTCCTGAAGGATGCGCCGCCATCCTGTGGAGCGATGCCGGAAAAGCGGAAGAAGCGGCCGCGCGATTGAAACTTACCGCTCAAGACCTGAAGACGTTCGGGATCGTAGACGAAATCGTCCCGGAACCTTTAGGAGGCGCGCACCGCGATCCGGGCGGGACCATCGCACGCGTGCTGCAAACGGTTGAGGCGTCGCTGGCGCAGCTCTTGACGTTGAGTGCGGCGGCGCTTGCGGAGGCGCGATATCGAAAATATCGGCAGATCGGCGAATGGGGCACCGAAAACCTAAGACAACTGCAAGATTCAGCGGCGCAGTAAGGGCGCTCGGCCGCATGTTCGTCACGGCCGTGGGCCTCGTGCTGTTTACGTTGATCTCCATTCAATTTTTCCGCATCGTCAGCGAGAACGTTGCCATGGCGCGCACGCTGGCCGGCGTTGAGCATGACGTCGCGACGCTCACGACGCAAAAGCGCAACGAGCAGCGAGAGATCCGCAGGCTCCTCACCCCACAGGGATCGATCCCCGAGATCCATGAACGACTGCGCCTCGTTGCGCCCAACGAAACGATCGTCTACGTAAAACAATCTCCACGCCGATGAGCGAGCCGGTTCGCGGCCGGGTCTTGAATCTTCATGCGTTTGGCGCGCTGCTTCGCTTGGACGACGGCCGGCTGACGGCAGCGCCGCAGAAGGACGTCGATGCGCATCGCACCGTCTACGAGCGCGCGCTCACGAGCCGCAAGGTGGTGGAGTTCCTCGTCGAGTCTTCGGACGGTCACGCCTTCGCCGTGCTCGCGCCCCAGCTCCGGGACGAAGAATTCGAGCAGCAGATCGCATCGTATCTCAAAATGACGGAGGAATGGGAGAGGCCCGATGTGCCGCCTGCGCACGAACGGCATTTCCTGCGAAAGAAACGGCGCGCCTCACTCTTTGAATCGCGGCACGCAACGGATAGGTGAGATCGGGCCTCATCTCCATAGGCACCAACTCGACGCGAGCGCTGGTCGCCGAGTATGGCGGCGAAAAGCCCCGCGTGCTCCTGCATCGCTGGAGCGGTACGCGGGTCGGCCAAGGACTGAAGGAGCATGGATCGCTGGATGCCGATGCGGCGGCGCGCACGTTGCAGGCAGTCGGCGAATATGCCGAAGCGGTGCGCCGGTTGACCGACGACGTGCAGGCGATCGCGACCAGCGCGCTTCGCCGGGCATCAGACCGTGACGACTTTGCGCAGCGCATCGAAACGTTGATCCACACGCCCCTGAAAATCATCTCCGGTGATGAAGAGGCGCGTTGCGCGTACGAAGGAGCGATCGCGATCGTCGCGCACGACGCGCCTGATGCAATATTTGCGGTCGCCGATATCGGCGGCGGAAGCACCGAGATAGCAAGCGGAACACGCGCCGGCGTCAGAGAGTTTGTATCCTGCGAGATTGGAGCCGTCCGGCTCACGGATGCGGTTCCAACGCTCTCCGGAAAAACCGTTCGCCCATGCGCCGAGGATCTCGAGCGCGCGCGCGATCTCGCTGCGCAGGCGCTAAGGCCGGCGCGATTAGCGCGCGGATCCGACCGTTTGATCATCGTCGGCGGCAGCGCGACGACGATCGTTTCGGTTCTGCGTCAAAGCGGGGAGGATTTCGAAACTGCGGCGATCGATCGCGGGCAGCTGACGGCGCTCATCGATCGGTTAGCGGGTATGGAATTGGAGGACCGCAAGACCCTGGCCGGCATGGTTCCCCAACGGGCGGACATCATCTTGGCAGGTGCAATTTTGATTGAGAGCCTCTTCCGTGTCGCGGGTAAAGACGATGCGGAAGTCTCGACCAGCGACCTTCTGCTCGGATACCTCCTGCGCCACCGGGGTAAAGGTGTCGCATGAAGGTTCGCAGTTCAACGCTTTCCGACGGCAACGAGATCCCGCAGAGCATGGTGTACAGCGGGATGGGACATTCAGGTCAGAATCGCTCGCCGCATCTCGAGTTCTTGGATGTGCCCGCAGGGACGAAGAGCTTTGCCGTTGTCATGCACGATCCTGACGCGCCGACTTCAGGCGGCTTCTACCATTGGGTTCTCTTCAATATTCCGGGCAGCACGCGCGAACTGCGCGAAGGCTCCGCGCCGGGCACATCAGGACACACCGATTTCGGCACCCGCGAATACGGAGGTCCTGCCCCGCCCTCGGGACCGGCGCACCGCTACAACATCACCGTCTACGCATTGGACGCGGAGCATTTGCCGCTCGACGAATCGACGACCGGCGCAAAGCTGGAGTTAATGGCGGGACAGCACACGCTCGACAAAGCGACGATCGCGGGCCGCTACGGGACAGGGAACCTCTGAAGAAGTTCGCATGTTGCGCGCTGCTGCCGATTTTCCGCAGCGGACTCCGCCAGTTAGATCCGTCGCTTTCATGATCGCCGTTCCCTTCGCTGGGAAGCGTCCCGGGAATCGGACCACCCATCACTTCTTCGATTGCGGGTGCTTGCGAGCCGGGCGCCGGCGCGTCCGTACCGGTGACGCCGCTGATCTCGATAGCCTCTTCAATCTCGCGCTCTTCGGGCGGAAGCGGATCGCGTTCCATTGCGCTCAGCTGCGCTTACGAGAGCGCTTGCGATTCGGATTCGCAGGGACCTTTGCGCCGCTTCGACGCGCCTCCGAGAGCCCGATGGCGATCGCTTGTTTGCGGCTCTTGACTTTCTTGCCGCTGCGGCCGGATTTCAGCTTGCCGCGTTTCATCTCGTGCATCGATCGCTCGACCTTCCGTTGAGCCTTCGGCCCATACTTGCGTCCGCCACGCTTCTTTTTTCCGCCCGTGCGTTTCCGGGAAGAACTCTTCTTCCGAGACGAACTTTTCTTGCGAGATGAACTCTTTTTCCGAGATGCAGTCTTCTTACGAGACGAGCTCTTTCTGCGACCATCCGAGCTCTTCTTCCGGGAAGAACTCGTCCGGCCCGCGCGCGAGCTTTTCTTGCGATTTGCCACTTGTGTTCCTTCCGCGAGTATGCTGCTTGCTTTTCGCTTACCCGCAGAGCGGGCTTGCTCAAACCCGGCCCGTTATTCGGTGCTCGGAGCGCTATCAGTGTCACCGGAACTCTTTGCGACGAGTCCGGCGCGCAGGTCTTCGCGCAGCTGCGCCAGCGCCGGATCCAGCCCTGAACTCTGATCGAGATGCTCGAGCGCAACCAGAATTCTATTTGCCGAGGAAGCGTCCAAGTGAAGCGTCAGCGTGTCATGCGCCCGGCGATACGGATCGACGTTCATGCGGCGATCGTCCCTTTCAATTCCGTTAGGACCTCGTTGACCGTGATCGACGCGAGTCCCGGATCCGTCGTCGCTGCATGGGGATCGCCGAGCGTACCGCGCCAAATAATGCGATGAAGGCTTCGATCGGCCGGCGGACCCCAAGCATGCGGACTTGTTGGCCCAAAGAGAAGCACCGAAGGTTTGTGCAGCGCGGTCGCGAGGTGCGCGATGCCGGTATCTCCGCAGATAACGGCTCGTGCTCCGCCGACGATCGCCGCAAGATCGCCGAGCTGTGTTCTTCCCGCGAGAACGCGGCTCAGCGGAAGCGAGGCGGCCTTGGCGATCGTGCGCGCCCGGCGAAACTCGCTGCGCGATCCGGTTAGGAGAACGGGATATCCCTGCCTTCGCAAAGCGATGCAGAGTTCGATCCAACGCTCTGCCGGCCAGCGCCGCGATTCACTGGCTGCACCGGGATGCACGACGACCGCATCGTGCTGGGCGCACACGTGCGCAGGCAGGTCGATGTCGACCTCGTTTGCATCGGCCGGTATGCCGCTTTCACGAAGAAGACGGCACCATCGCTGAACCTCGTGCTCGAAGGGATGCCATCGCGGAGACTCACGCGTTTGCGGTACCGCATCGTGGGCAAAGGCGATTAGACGGCGCGGCCGGAGGCGAAGAAGAAGACCGTGACTCTGCGGTCCGCTCCCGTGTAAATTGACTGCCATTTCGGCATCAGCCAACTTCGCGGGAAGATCCTCCAGCGGTGCAGCATCGACGATTTCATCAACGCACCGCGCAAGCCGAACAAGCGGAGTCAACTCTGCGGGCGCTGCCAGGATGCGATGATCGTGCGGAAATGCTCGAGCGAGGGCACGCAATGCCGGGACTGCGGTGAGGAAGTCTCCTACCCCTAACGCGCGCAGCGCAACGATGGTCACGACGCCCGTTCGGCCAAAACGCGCTGGGAGATCACTTCGTTATAGACGGCAAGCGTTTGCGCCGCTATTCTGCTCCAACCGTAGCGCCGATTCGCGCGGCGCGTTCCAGCCGAGCCGAGCTGGCGCCGGCGTTTCTCATCCGCGAGAAGCGGCTCGAGCGCCTGCGCCAGTGCCTGAGGCGAGCGCGGAGTGACGTGAATGCCCGTCACTCCGTCCACGACGCTGTCAACCAGCCCGCCGACCTGTGCTACGACGACGGGGACGCCGCAGGCCATCGCCTCCAACGGCACGATACCAAATGGCTCGTACCATGGATAACATACGACCGCATCCGCAGATCGCAGGAGCGGCGGCACGTCGTTGCGCGCGACGCGTCCACGAAACACGACGCGATCCGCTGCACCGCATTCTTGCGCGATGCGCGCAAGACGCATCGCTTCATGATCGTCCGCTAGGGATGCGGCGTCACCGCCTCCGGCGACGATCAACTCGGTATTCGGAAGAAACTTGAGCGCTTCGATAACGTCCGCAATCCCTTTGCGTTCCACCAAACGGCCGAGGCAGACGATTCGTCGCATGCCTAAAGAGCGCGCTTCGCGAGTGCCCATGGGCCAGAAGAGCCGCAGATCGACGCCGCACGGCACGACCGTGATGCGCGCCTTGTCTGCGCCCATGCGGACCAATTCAAAGGCTTCAGCTGTGGAGGTTGCAACGATGCGCTGTGCGCTGCAGGCGATCCGCCTCTCCTCGTCCAGACGTGAAGGGGGACTGGTGTCCTTTCGCCCTTGATGCCGCCGCTTTTCAATGCCCAGCGCGTGAAACGTGTGAACGACGGGAACCGCAGCGTCGTCGGCGGCGTCGAGCGAAGCTTTGCCGGACATCCAAAAGTGTGAATGCACGACATCGGGACGCTCCAGCGCCCAGCGCTCCGCCAGCACCGCAGCAAATTCACCCATGGAGGGCAGCAACCGATCTTTTTCGATTGGTTCGGCGGGCCCCGCATCGACGTGCTCTACGACAACGCCCCGTGCGTAGGCAACGCGCCGCGGAAGCGCGCGATTGTCACGGCGCGTGAAAACAGTGACGGAAGCGCCTTCTTTCGCCAATGCCGCTGAGAGCGCGGCGACATGAACGTTCTGCCCGCCCGCATCGACTCCACCCAGCACTGCGAGCGGACTAGCGTGTTCCGAAACCATCGCGATTTTCAGCATGGCACTTCCTTCAAGAGTGCGTTCCAGTCAGCCAGAAACCGTTGCAGTCCGTAGCGCGTGCGCGCGTATTGGCGCGCAGCTTGCCCCAGTTCTTGCGCGGCACGACGATCCGCGAGCAGGTCGCGCAAAGATTCGATGAGCGCGCGGACGTTGGTCGAGATGATCCCCGTGCCGTCCGGCACCGCTTCCGGTATCTCCGTCGTGGCCAGCGCGACGACCGGCATCCCTAAATGCATCGCCTCGATCAGCGAGAGACCGAGCGAGGTCCATCGAACGGGATGCAGGTAGACGCGGCGGCGCGCTATTTCGTCGTGCAGTTTCGCTTGGGGCAAATTTTCATGGCCGCCGCGCGCAGCGGCGCCGATACCGAAAAGTTCGATTGGAACGCTCGCTTCGAATTGCTCCAGCAGATCGGTTCCCGTCACGCGAGCCCGGCGCTGCGGCTCATTGATTACGACGGCGCACGCGGGGAGCTCGCCAGTGTAACGGTATCCGGGATCGACGATTCCGTGTTCGATCACCGTCGTCGTTCGGGAACCGCAATCCCAAAACAGCGCATTGAAATGCGTCACGTGCACGACGTGAACGCCCGGCCACTGCGAGACGGGATGGCGCATCTCGTTGATTGCGCCTTGCGGCGCGTTATGCTCGACGTAGATTGCCGGGATGTCGGTTCCCGGTCTCGAGCCGAGCCACCGCTGAGCTAGCGCGAACTCCGCCGGCCGTTGAAGGATCACGACATCCGGCTGCAGATCGCGTAGCGCTTCAGGCGCCGCTTCGACGACGCTCGGCGGCCATTCCCAAGTCTGCGCACGACCGCGCCCGTCTGCGCCGCGATCGGGCAAAACCGGCACGATGTATTCGTGTTCGCCTTGCACGAGCGCGGTCGTCCAGGAACCGTGAACGTGCCACAGCAGAATGCGCATCTATGCAACTGCCTCGCGCGCGCCGCTCAAACTTCTGATCGCGTCGACGACATCGGTGACGGCAACGACGGCTACACAAGGCTGCCCTTCAACCGGACAGATCCGCGCACGGCATCCGGCACAAGGCGCACGCTGATCGCCCAAGATAGCGTGGGGGACCTTCCACGGGCGAAAGCGTGAGGCGGGAATAGTCGGCGCGAAGATGGATATCACCGGCGTCTGTACAGCAGCGGCTACATGCGCAGCTGCCGTGTTGCCGCAGACGACCGCGGTTGCTCGCCGCAGCACGCCTGCGAAAGACTCGAATGTCGTCATGCCCGCCGCGTTGAAAGCTGCCGGCGAACCGCCCGCAACGTACTGTGCCAGCGGCGCTTCATCTTGCGTGCCGGTGACGACCACGTTGAAACCGAGGGCGGACAAGGCAGAAACCAGCTCGCGGTTGCGTTCCGGAAACCACGCTCGAGCCGGGACCGTCGCGCCGGGATGGACGACAACATATTCGGAAAACGGCGCAGCTATCGCATCATCGTAGCGGATTCTCAAGCGCGCATCATCCTGCGGCGGCAGTTCATACCCCATCGCGGCCGCCAACGAAAGCGCCCGCTTAACTTCGTGCACATCGTCTTCAACGGAGTGCCGCACGTCCAGGAGCGAACCGGGATAGTCCACGCTGATCGCTCCGATGCGACGAATATTTGCCATGCGGAGGATCAGCGCAATCGGCAATGGACTTTGATGAAACGACGTAAAAACGATCGCTTCGTCAAAAGCCTGGGCATTGAGCTCTGCGACTACGCGCAGCACGTCGCCGCTTCGGACGGCGCGCGGCTGCGCGTCGATCCATCCTGCTTCAGCGACGATAACGCGTTCGACATCGGCTAAGGCGCTCGCGGCGGCGAATCCCCGTGGCCCGCAGAGCAGCGTGACGGAAGCCTTTGCCGCAACGGCTCGAATTGCAGGGCCGCTCAGCAGCACATCGCCGTTATTGTCCTGGCGCACGCACAGCACGCGCTTCATACGGCCCCCGAAAGGATGAGATCGACTGCTTCATCGAGCGAGCGCGCAACCGCAGGAGCCTGCGCGATCTCGTCCTCGCGCGTTGCTGCAGTCGGTACCAATACGGCTCGCGCTCCCGCGCGTTGGGCGGCCCGCACGTCGCCGCCGATGTCGCCGATGACAACGCAGTCTCCAGGATCCAAACCAAACGTGCGGCCGGCATCCAGAATCAGGCCGGGCTGCGGCTTTCGGCATGCGCAGCCTTCAACGGCGTTGTGCGCGCAGACGAACCATCCATCGAACGGCCCGGCAAGCTTCTCGAGTCTGGCATGAAGAGCTTGCATTTCGGCAAGCCTGATCGTCTTGGCGGCGATCGCGGGCTGGTTAGTGATCACGCCGATCCGCACTCCGTGCTCGCGAAGGCGTTGCAGCGCGCGAGCTGTCCCCGGCATCAGCTCGATGCACCCGGGATCACGATTGTCCGGCCGGTCCACAACGAGCGTTCCGTCCCGATCGAGAAGCACAGCGCGTGCCTTCATGGCGAGGGACGGAGCAAGCGAGGCAAGAGTGCTGTCCCGCGAGCTCGGTGAAAGACGGCTGCAAACGGAATCGCAACGCTGGTCAGAAGCATGGCGCGAACCTCGCGAGCTGTGCGGGGCCCGGGCGCGATCCGTTCCCACGCAAACTTCGTCGTCATCGCGCCCCAGGCAGTGAAGAGTAACAGGGCAGTGCCGCGCGCACGCGCACCGAGCGCGATCATTCCAGCGGCCGCAAGAGCGACCGTCGCCGCGTGCCGAGGGAATCGTCCTCTCGTGGACGATGCCCGTGAACGCCAGCCCTTGCCGTGCAGCGCATTCATGAGGACATCGTCCGCATTGCCTGCCTGCAGCCGCACGCTGATCCAAGGGTCTGCTTCACGAACGGGATGAGCGACGCGACGGCTTCCGCGGGCGACGCGATACCCTGCCTCGAGCACGCGCAACGCAAGATCGGCATCCTCCCGATACGCGCGGCGAAAGCGTTCGTCGAAGCCGCCAACCGCGTCGAGAACCGTTCGCCGGTAGGCCATGTCGGCGGTGATCCACGGCGCGTCTTGCAGCCGCGCAACGTTGCGCTCCCAATCCGTCGGCGCACGATCTTCCCGTAAGGGAACGCGAACGGATCCTTGCGAACCGGCAATCTGCACGTCGAGCGCTGCGAGATCGTGAACGAGGTCCGCACGCCAGCTCTCGTCTACGACGACGTCGTCGTCGAGAAAAGCGACCCATTCCGATCGCGACGAACGCCAACCGGCGTTTCGAGCGCTCCCCGGACCGAGAGCGTTCGTGCGTATCAGCACGATGCGTTCGCGAAGCTGCGCTGAAATTGCGCCGAGATCCAATGCTTCGCTCGCGTTGCGTCGATCGTCGACCACAAAGATCCGCTCCGGCATCGGACCGCTTGAACGATCCAGAGAAGCGAGCAGAGTGCAGAGCGACGATCGCCCGATCGTTGGGATAACGATATCGAACGTCATCGGGCCCTTGCGAAAACCCCGGCCCGGCGCAGCAGGAATGGCCCGATTGCAAGCGCGTCGATCGGCGTCGAACCAAAGCACTCCAGCGCATCCCGCGGATCGTCCACCATCGGGCGGCCGGCAGTATTGAAGCTGGTGTTGATCACCACCGGTATTCCCGTGAGCCGTTCGAACTCGCGCAGCATTCGCGCAACGAGCGGCTCATCGTGCCGGCTGACGGTTTGAACGCGAGCGGTTCCATCGACGTGCACCGCTGCAGCGATGCGCTCTTTCCACTCGGGTTTGACCCGGTGCGTGAACAGCATATACGGACTTGGGAGTTGTCCCTCGAAGATCTCCGCTGCGCGCTCTTCCAGAACCATCGGCGCGACCGGCCGGAACTGTTCGCGCCCCTTGATCGCATTGAGGCGCTCGAGGTTCTCAGGATACTTCGGGTTCGCAAGCAAGCTGCGATGGCCGAGCGCCCGCGGCCCGTATTCACTGCGCCCTTGAAACCAGCCCACGACGCCGTCATCCGCTATGATTCGTGCGACTGCTGCGGCGACGTCGACAGGCGTTTCGTATTCGACGTGCGTGCGCTCGAGGTGCGAGCGCAAATCGTCAGCGCTCCAATCGCGACCTAGGGCCGCCGTCCCGATCGGACGGATGGTATCGCCGGTCGCGTGAGCTGCAAAGAGGGCCGCTCCGAGTGACGTCCCGGCATCTCCGGCCGCGGGCTGCACCCAAACTTGCTCGAAGGGACCTTCGCGTGCGAGCCGTGCATTTGCAACGCAGTTGAGCGCCACGCCGCCGGCCATCGCTAAGTAACGGTCGCGGGTTTGTGCGTGAATCCAGCATCCCAACACCAGCAAAACTTCTTCGAGCCGCGTCTGCACGCTTGCCGCGAGATCCGCATGCTCGGGAGCGAATTCGCCGTCACTGGGGCGGGCCGGCGCAAACTGCGCGAAATTGATGTCGCGCGTTTCGAAGCAGCCGTCTTGCACCGTGATCCGCTCGCGAAATGCGTCCAGGAATCGCGGCTTTCCATATGCTGCCAAGCCCATGACTTTGTACTCGTCTGAGGAGCGATGAAAGCCGAGGTGCATCGTGAGCTCTTCATAGACGAGTCCGAGCGAGTGCGGCAGCGGCTGCGTCGCCAGAATCGTGAGGTTGCCATTTCGCGCCTTGCCGGCCAGGTATGACGAACGCTCACCCCGGCCGTCTGAAACCAAAACGGCGCAATCGCCGAAGGGCGCAGCGAGATACGCAGAAGCCGCATGCGCGACATGGTGCGGAACGAATTCCGTGCGCGCACGCTCGATGCCGGGAAACGCCGACGTCAGAAAACGAGGCATGCGCGAGGCGTAGAGCGTGCGCAGCCCCTCCCACTCGTTGGCTGCCAAATCGCCGTTGGGCTGCTGCGCCAGCTTGGGGTCGTAAGAGTACGCGACCACGTCCACGGCGTTCGCCGGTATGCCGCCGCGCTTCAGGCACCACGCTGCGCTTTGGACCGGCAGCTCCCATGTCGTGAACGGCAAGCACTCTTTAGCATGCTTGCGACGATTGAAGCGCTCTTCCTCAGCGGCGCAGATCGTTTCACCGTCGACAACGAGCGCGGCGGAGCTGTCGTGGAAGACTGCGTTGATCCCCAAAACGATCACGTTGTCAATCCCTTATGGCGCTCATGAGCCTGGAAGCAGACGCAATAAAAAGAGTATCCGAGTGCCTGCATTGTTTCCTAGAAGCGCAACCCTAAACAAGCGGAGCGAGGAGAAGCGGGTCCTCCATTGGTATGGTTGAGGCCATGCTCGGCATCACCGTATTTGGTTGTGGGTATGTCGGCTTGGTCACCGGGGCGTGCTTAGCTCAATTGGGCCACGACGTTTGCTGTTATGACAGCGATGCCACGCGGATCTGGAAATTACAAAACCTCGAGATGCCCTTCTACGAGCCTGGGCTCGGAGCGCTTGTCGCAAACCAGTTCCAAGCGGGGCGCTTGCGCTTTACCGATCGTCCCGACAACGCGCTGGAAGGGGCCGATATAGCCTTCATCGCGGTCGGAACGCCTTTTGGTCCCACCGGCGAGGCCGACTTGACCTACGTGCGTCAAGCGGCGCGGGATATTGCGCGTTCGGCCGGTGGTCCGCTAATCGTCGTCAACAAGTCTACGGTCCCCGTGAAGACCGCCGACTTCGTCGAGCGCATGTTAAAGATGTACGGTGACGGATTTCACCGGTTTGCCGTTGCTTCGAATCCCGAGTTCTTGCGCGAGGGGAGCGCGGTCAGTGACTTTCTGCATCCGGACCGCATCGTGGTCGGATCCGACGATGAAACCGCCATAGCCGTCATGCGCGAGCTGTACGCGTCTTTTAACTGTCCCGTTCACGTCGTCGACGTCCGCACGGCCGAGATGATCAAGTACGCGGCGAACGCGTTCTTAGCGACAAAAGTTTCCTTCATCAATGAGATCGCAAACATCTGCGCTGCGGTAAGCGCCGACATCGACGGGGTACTTGCAGGCATCGGCGCCGATGCCCGCATCGGCCGCGCGTACCTCGAACCGGGACTCGGATTCGGCGGTTCGTGCCTGCCGAAAGACGTCGCGGCTCTTGGAACGGTTGCGCGTCAGCACGCCATAGAGCCTACCATGCTTGAGGCAACGCTCAGCGTCAACAGAAGGCAGATTGGAGTTTGCGTTCGGCTGATCGAGGACGGTGTTGGCGATTTGCTCGATGTGCCGATAGCGGTAGCCGGGATTGCGTTCAAAGGCGGCACGGACGACGTGCGTGAGTCGCCTGCAGTCATGCTCGTTGAAGCATTGTTGACGCGAGGAGCACGCGTTTGCATCCAGGACCCGTACGCGCTGAAAGCCGCCCGCGCGCGGCTGCACGATCGGGTGACATATGCCGATTCGGTTGAGGAGGCTTGCGTCGGAGCCCGCGTGCTCGTTATCGCCAACAACGACCCCAGATTCGCGCTGCTGGATTGGAACGCCGTTGCGAGCGTGCTGGAAGGCAATGCGATCGTGGACCTGCGCAACCGGCTCGATCCTGCGGCGGTGCAGGCCGCCGGTTTACGGTACGCAGGCATCGGACGCTCCCGGCAAAAAGTCAAAGCATGAGAGTCGCCATCACCGGTGCTGCAGGGTTCTTGGGTTCGCATCTCGCCGAACGCTTGGTCCGCGAGGGACACGAGGTCATTGGGCTGGACAACCTCAGCACTTCGAGCGGAGAAAACCTCGACGCCATCCGCGAGCGATCAAACTTCAGCTTTGTCGAGGCCGACGTTACGCGAGACTTTCCGATCGACGGCAAACTGAATCTCGTCTTCCACTTTGCTTCACCCGCAAGTCCGAAAGGCTATGCGGCGCTCCCTCTAGAGACGCTCGCCGTCAACAGCTTAGGGACGCGGCGGGCTTGCGAATCCGCGTTACGCCACGGCGCTCGCCTTCTCTATGCTTCGACGTCGGAAGTGTACGGCGATCCACAGGTTCATCCCCAGCCCGAGAGCTACTGGGGTAATGTGAATCCGGTCGGCGAGCGTTCGTGCTACGACGAGGGGAAACGTTTTGGTGAAGCAACGATCGCAGCATATCGGCGCGCGCACGGACTTGATGCGCGCATGGTGCGGATCTTCAACACGTATGGACCTCGGATGCATCCCCGAGATGGTCGTGTCGTACCGCAGTTCATCGGTCAAGCGCTGGCAGGTGAGCCGCTGACGATCTACGGAGACGGCAAGCAAACGCGCTGCCTGTGCTATGTCGAAGATCTCATTGAGGGCGTCGTGCGGCTCGCAATGCTCGCTGCTCCAAAAGCTTGGATCGTCAATATCGGTTCCGATCGGGAGCTGAGCGTGAATGAGATTGCGACGGCTATCGCTCGGCTTTGCGGCGTTGCTTTTGAAAAAACAACCCGGCCGCTTCCGCCGGACGATCCCGTTCGCCGCCGCCCCGATCTGCAGCTGGCGCGCGAGGTTCTGCAGTGGACGCCTTGCACATCGCTCGAGGATGGAATGAGAGCAACGATCGAATGGTTTCGCGCGCGGATGAGCATCGTGTGATGCTGCAAGGCATGTTCATCGTCAGCGGCGCAGCGTCAGGCTTAGGGCGCGCGGCCGCGCAGGCTATCGCCGAGGCCGGCGGGACGCCGATCGGCTTTGACGTTAACCCTTCGCCCGATGCGATCGAACACCGGATCGTTGATGTCGCGGACGGCGAGGCCGTGATTGCAGCCGTCAATGACGTCGGCCGCCGGTATGGCGGCCTTTCCGGCGTTGTCGCCAACGCGGGAATCGATGCCTGCGGCCGTTTTTCGGACGTGCCGGCGCAGGCTTGGGAGCGCGTTATTCGCGTTAACCTGCTTGGCACCGCGGCTCTTGTGCGTGCGGCATTGCCTCACTTGGCGCCGCGCCAAGGGCGCGTCGTCACAGTTGCATCGACCCTTGGCCTGCGCGCGCTCAGCGATGCAACCGCGTATTGCGCCAGCAAATTCGGCGTCGTCGGATTCACTCGCGCGCTTTCGGCGGAGCTCGGCGATTCAATCGGCGTCACGCTGCTCATTCCCGGCGGCATGCAGACGGCATTCTTCGACGATCGCGATGAGAAGTACAAGCCTGCATCCGACGCCCGTCTCAACGATCCGGCGCATGTTGCAAAAGCGATCGTTTTTGCGCTTTCACAACCGCCGGGATGCGACGTTCGGGAATTGCTAATCTGCCCTTCAACCGAGACGTCCTGGCCGTAACCGTTCGAACAGAGGTTCTATCCGATCCCCATTTGCTCCATCGTGCACAGGTGCGGCGCCTTGTCGGGACGCCAGCGCACAAAGCGCGCGCCGTGCCGAAACCGCCGCCCGGTCACGCGATCGAATTGAACCTCGACGACAACTTGCGGCTTCACGGGGTGCCAGGCGCTCTGGTGCGACCTCCATCGGCTTGAACCGCCGGGACGCGCGCCCGTAAACCCCGGCTCCGCGAAGATTGGCCGAAGCTTTTCGCCGGCTCGTTTACGTTCTTCAGCGCTCATGCTGGCGACGAATCCGACCAAGTGCAGTAGTCCTGCATCGTCGTAGAGACCAAGGAGCAGCGATGCGATCGATGTACCGTCTTTGCTGAGGCGGAAACCGCCGACGACGCAGTCGGCGGTTGAGCGCCGTTTGATCTTGAACGTCGCGTCGCGTTCTCCGAAACGGTATGGAGCTTCACTTTGCTTGGCGATGACGCCGTCGAACCACTCGGCACCGCCTTCGAGCCACTTGCGCGCCTTGGCGCTATCACGCGTCGACGATCTCGGGAAAATACCGTCCCAGCGGCTGTCCGCTCTTTGACTGCAGCGCAACATCGCTGCCATCGCGAAACGCAATGCATCGAAACCCATCCCATTTCGGTTCGTAGAGCCACGCGCCGGCTTCGGGAATGCGCGAGACCGCCTTTGCTTCCATCGGCTGCACGGGCGGACGGAGCGGGAGGCGATCGAACGGTAAAGCGCTCATTTTTGGGCAGTGTGCAAAAGCTTCTTGAGATCGTACCGCCCCGCTTTCTTCGCAAGCGCCGCCCAGAGATCGCCGATCGTTTCAATACGCTCAGGCATGTTGCGCATCGTGAATTGGGCCGGTTCGATGCCGTGCTGGACTTCGTCCCAGGTGACGGGCGTTGAAACGCTCGCTTCGGGCGTGGGCCGCACGGAATAGATCGATGCCAGCGTGGCGCCGAAACGGTTTTGGTTGTAGTCGAGCAGCACGCGCCCGCGCGGGCGTTTTGCGACTTTGTATTCCGCCGTCAAGATGTCGGGATGCGCTCGCGCGAGCTCTTTCGAGATGCTCTTTGCTAAAGCCCATACTTCGTGCTGTAGCGGACCGCGCTTGATGCCGACGTAAAGATGCATGCCGTCGCCGCCTGAGGTTTTCGGATAGACCGCCATTCCGAGACTTTGCAGCGCATCCCGAACGATGAGCGCCGCTTCAAGAACGGCGTCGAATGGAGCATCGCACGGGTCGAGATCGAAGTGCAAGTACTCCGGCTCCTCCGGTGCTTCGCACGGGGAATACCACGGGTTGAGATCGATGCAGCCGAGATTGATAAGCCACAGGAGCGACGGCCGGTCGTTCGCCAGCGCAAATTCGATCACGTTGCCGGAGCTATGCGCGATCGGGCAGGTTCGAATCCACGCCGGCCGTGCCGCCGGAGCGCGTTTCATGAAGAAAAAGTCGCCCGCCACGCCGTTGGGATAGCGCTTCATCACGATGGCTTTGTCTCGAAGATGCGGCAGCAGTGCCGGCGCGACGCGAGCGTAGTATTGCAGCAGATCGCCTTTGGTGATGCGTAACTTCGGCCAGAAGAGTTTTTCCAAATTTGTAAGCCCTAGGAGGCGGCCGTCGATTTCAATCGTCGTATCCGCGACGCCGCGCGGGATCGGTTCATCGCTGCGCATCGGCTTCTCTGTGAAAGGCGGCCTTCAGCAATGCGCGCACGCCTTCATCGTCGATCTGCTTAAAGTCCGCATACCAGGCGCCAACGCCTCTGAACGGTTCCGGCGTTGCGATGCAGACGAAAGCGTCGACTTCCCGTGCGAGCACTGCGCGCGTTTCAGGCGGCGCGACAGGCACCGCGATGGCGATCGTCCGCGGTTCACGCTGACGGAGGGCCAAAACGCCCGCATACATGCTCGCACCTGTCGCGATGCCGTCGTCCACAACGATAACGTCTTTGCCGGCGACGTCGTGCGCCGGCAGATCGTCGCGATACGCATTTTGGCGCCGCTCAAGCTCGCTGCGCTCGCGCTCGATCACCGCGTCGATCAATTCGTCTTCGATGCCCAGCGCGGCGATCGTTTCTTGGTTGAGAACCCGCACGTCGCCCGACGCGATCGCGCCCATCGCCAGCTCCTCTTGTCCCGGAACGCCCAACTTGCGCACGATGAAGACGTCGAGCGGCGCGTTGAGCGCGATCGCGACTTCATAAGCGACCGGAACCCCGCCGCGCGGCAATGCCAAGACGCGCGTGTCCGGACCGGCGTAGGCGCTCAGTTTGGAGGCCAGCTGCCGCCCCGCATCGGATCGATCGACGAAGATCATCGCCTGCCAGGCGTTTTCCACGCCGAGCTGCGGGGAAACGGCGCGGTATGACTGAGGATCCGACCTTCTTGGAGGCGCTTACCGAGCATTTGGACGCTCTTTCGATGCGCGACCTCGACCGCTTTGCCGCGACGCTGGCCGCGGACGAAGTACGCCTGGTCGGCGGGGAGGGCGGCGAGATCGAAGGGCGCGAGAATGTTATTGCGGCGCATCGCGAGTGGTTCATGGACGACACGTGGATCTTCAGTCCGGAGCTCGTCTGGACGCATGAGGAGTCCGGCGCCGCATGGGCGCTCGCGCGAGTCACGTACACCGAGCGGTCCGGAAAGAAACTCTTTTGGCTCCTCTTGCTCTTCATTCGGGAAGACGGCGCCTGGAAGCTGGTCTACGATCAGAATACGCCGATCGCGGACGTTGAACCGGCGAACGGCTAGCTCGCGCTACCGCTCACGCGGTTTGAGTCCGATCGCATCGGTCCGATCGCCACGCAATCCTTACGCGAACGAACGCGCGATCTCGAGGAGACGCTGAGCTAAGAAGGGCTAAGAACGGGAGCATCCTCGGCCGTCATGGTGATGCATAGAACCATGGCGGCTCTTTGTTGTAATGCCGACGACTGCTATGGTGAAGTTACCAAAACATGTGGTGAGGCATCGAACGACTATCGAGCGATACACACTCGTTATGGTGATGGATAAGAACCATGACGTTTTGAAAAACGAGTACCGTAGAGGGTCACGAACCTTCTGCGATAACATCATTCGCTAGGGGATGATGGTGGAATCGGCAGACACAACAGACTTAAAATCTGTCGCCCGAAAGGGCATCCGGGTTCGAGTCCCGGTCATCCCAGTGCGCAAGGGGGCAAAAAAAGGAAGTCGCGCCGTGCGACTCCCTCTTCTATTCACCGACTAAAGATGTCTACTGGTTGTCGTGGTTCGGATTCACACCTGGTAGAGCGCGAGCGTATAGCCGGTACCAATTGGAAGCAATAACGTCGGTGTAAGCGGATTGGCCTTGAAGCAAACGTCCGGGTCGCCGGTGTCCCCATCGTTATACGGCACGCCGTCGGTTCCGGTTTTCGGCCAAGTTTCAAACGTGGTATCGGGTTTCGAGGTCACTTTGAACGCCAGGAAGATGTTGCCGTTCGCGGGGTTGTATGCCGAGCCAGCCAGAGGGGTACAGAGCGGCATGCTATCGTTGTATTGTTTCTTGGCCGTATTGATCAAGTTGAATGTACGGATGATCATCGCGCCCTTGGGCAGGGCACTTGGGGTAATTGTCGTCGGCAGTAGGGCCGGCGTGCGTTGGCTGAGGGTACTTGAGGCGATCGGCGCGTTTGCCGTCGGCAGGAGGCCCGGCCCGTTGGCGGTAGTTCCACCAGTCGAACTGCACGCGGCGGTGGCAATGCTGAGCGCAAGAACAGCGCAGAGCTGTCGATACATGGGTGATTCCTCTCGTGGATATAAGTAAAGAAACGGCGGTCTCAAGGAAGCACCCGATCCCCGAATACAGGTTACCTTGCACGCCGGGTTAGCGAACCCCTGTTGACACGGCTCCTTTTCGAGTTTTTTGGCTTTTGGACGCGCAACCATCGTAGCGGCTGCTTGCAGCGACGGGGGGTAACAGGCCCATATGCACAAGATCAGCCGCGATGAGTTCGATCAGATCTTTCAAGACGAACTGACCGAAAACGTAAGCAAACGCAGCGGACCCCAGCGCGACGACGCGTGACTGCGTTCATCTTCGATCTCGATGGAACGCTGGTCGACAGCGTTTACCAGCACGTTTCTGCTTGGCAGAAGGTCTTCTCCGAAGCCGGCTTTCACGTGCCGGTGTGGAAGCTGCATCGCAAGATCGGAATGACGGGCGATCTGATGGTCAAGACTCTCGCATCAGAGTATGATTGGAGACTGGACGAGCCGACTTCAGCACGCATGGAGCTGCGACATGCCGAAGAGATGCGGCGTCTTATGGAGACCGTTAGACCGCTTGAGGGCGCGCAGGCGCTGCTGCGAACTTTGAGCGATGCAAGAGTGGACTACGCCATCGCAACGAGCGGCGACCTCAAGGATGTGCGGCCGCTGCTCGATATGCTGCAACTGGACAAGAACGTTCCAGTCATCAGCAAGGAAGACACTTCGGCAACGAAGCCCGATCCGCAGCCGCTCTTGGTCGCAGCGAAGAGATTAAAGAAGTCATCGGAGCAAACGATGGTCGTCGGCGACAGCGTCTGGGATATGCTGGCTGCGAGGAGGGCGCATTTCTTGGGTATCGGATTTTTAACCGGCGGCTACGGTGCAGAAGAACTTGCGCAAGCCGGCGCTTATCGCGTGTATGCGGATCCGGCAGAGATGAGAAAGCGGCTCTACGAAACCGGCGTGCACATCTCCGACGGCAAGAGGTGAACAGAGTGGAAAGACAGCGCTACGACGACGAAGATCAGGCCGAACGCGAAATCGAGGAACAAACCGAATCACCGGACGAGCGAGACGACACTGAGATCGAAAGGCGCGCAGGTGTCGAAGCAATGCACCGGGTCGGCGCATATCCGCCGCGTGAAGGAGCTGAAGCGGTCTACGGTGATACGGACATGGATCCGAACCGCGACGATCAAAAAAGCGCGCATCATGCGGAGGCGGACGAGCACCTTTAGGAAGTAGTACGCGACTTCGAACCGCCGTCATGGTTCTATGCATCACGATGACGGCGTTCCATGGTTCGATAATGGTGCGATGCCTGGCTCTCACCGTGGCAAACTAAAAGCGGATGCCGAAACCGAAGCCGTAGTAGTGCGCGCGATCGAGGTCGGTGATCGTTCGAGCGGCTTCGACGTCACATTCGAGCCACGGTGCGATCATATACTGCACGCCGCCGTCGAGTCCAAAGAGCGTCCCGCCGTCGGGACGAATGGGCGTCTGCGCGAACGCTTCGCCGTAGAACTGCGTCCGTTCGCTGATCTGATCCGTTAAAACGACAGACGGCAACAGCGAACCGAAACGGCCGAACCGGCCTGCGCGATCCTGCGCGGAATCCGACTGCATGCCTAGCGTTGCACCCACGCTAAAGGCGGGCGAAAACGAGTACGTACCATCGAGGTTGAGCGTTTCTATGGGCCCATGCGCGCTGAACGCGGAACTGCCAGTGGGTGCTGTGTACAGAAGATCGACGGCTGCCGCGTTTTGGGAATCATGCCAGTACTCGAACTTCGCGCCGAATCCGCTATCGAAGACGCCATTGATAGTTTGCGAACCGCTGCGCTGAATGCCGAAAATCGGACCGATCCAATCGAGTTCGACGTTCTTCCACGCTCCGACGCGCGCGAAATTTTGCGGATACGTCGCCAAATGCGTTGTGGAGGAGGCCTGAACCGCGTAGCCGATTTCGAACAGCCGGTCGCCTGGTTTTACGGCGCAGGAACTAAAGCCGATCGAGGGACGATCGATGGCCGCAAGGACATTGGTATGAACATCGCCGCAAGGATCAGCCGGCGCGGACGCCGCCGAGGCGGGCGAAGGCGACGGCGAGGGCTGCGCGGCCGCCAGCGTCAAACTGAGAATAATCCCGAGGCTTGGCACCGGCGCTTTTTTCCGGCACGGCAGGGGCGCCCCTGCGATGGACCCAATCATGCCGGGTTATCCCGGCCCACGCCGGGGTTTTCCACGTACAGGGCCTTTGCCAGGAGGTTTTTTACCCACGTGAAGATCGTGGCGACGGTGAAATTGGTGCCCGATGCCAATGCGCCGCGCCGAATCGACCCGCAGAGCAAGCGGCTCGCCCGCAGCGGTGATACGGTCATCAATCCATTCGACGAATACGCGATCGAAGCCGCGCTGCAGCTCAAAGGGCGGCTTGCAGCAGCCGGAGAGAGTTCGACCGTGACGATCTTCACGATGTATCCCGAGCGCGGTAAAGAGGTCGTGCGCAAAGCGCTGGCGATGGGTGCCGACCATGCCGTCATGCTGAGCGATGCGGCGCTCGAGGGCAGCGACGTATGGGCCACCGCCTACGCGATTGCGCAGGGGCTGAAGAAAATCGGCTTCGATCTGATCGTGACCGGCGGATTGGCGGATGACGGCAATACCGGCGGAGTTCCTTGCGCAATTGCGGAGCATTTGGGCGTTCCCAGCTTGACGAACGTGCGTAAGGTCGAATCGGCAACAGAGGGCAAGATTCGTGCCCAGCGTGAAACGGACAGCGGCTATCAAGTAGTCAGCGGTCCGCTTCCCGTCCTTATCAGCGTGACGATGGCTGTCGGTGAGCCTCGCTATGCATCGCTCAAGGGCATCATGGGCGCAAAGAAAAAGCCGATCGATCTGTTGACGCTCGCCGACTTGCAGCTTCCCACCGCAGTGGGAACCGACGGCGCGAAGACGCACGTGTTTGAAGTCGGCGCCCCAAAGGGACGCGAAAAGGCGCGCGTGATTGAGGCTGCAGACGGCGCGACGGGCGCCCGCGCGATCTTTGAGTTTCTGCGCGAGAAAAAGCTGATCTGATGCGGCACGTGATCGCGTTTGCCGAACACAAGAGCGGCCACACGCGCAAGGTAACGTACGAGCTTGCCAGCGAGGCGGCGCGCTTGGCGCCGTCGCTTGGCGGCAAGGCGCACGCCATAGCAGTCGGGCCGGGCGCATCCACGTTGGCGGAGCAGCTGCGCAACTATGCCCTCGAAACGATTCAGGTCAACGATGACGCCGATGTGGACCGGTACCTCATCGATCCCATGGTCGACTACTTGGAAGTCGTCGCGCGGTCGATCGGCCCCTCGGTGATCCTCCTACCGAACACAATGTTGGGCCGGGACCTTGCCGGCAGCATCTCCGCTCGGCTTGGTGCGGGTCTGACCTCCGACGTCATCGAGTTCCGCATGAATGACGGTGCGCTGGAGTGCGTCGCGCCGAAGCTTGGGGGAACAGCCGTCACCGGATGCGGTTTCAAGAACGCTGAGTACGGCGTCGTTACGGTCCGCCCAAACGCATTCAGTGCGGAGCAAGGCGCCGGCGCCGCACAGGTCGTGACGATCGAAAAACCCGCGGGAAAAACCTACGCGCTCACGATTGAGCAAGAGGTCGAGGAAGCTTCCGGCGAGCTGGGCTTGGAGGAAGCACCGGTCGTCGTCAGCGGCGGACGAGGCTTGGGAGGTCCGGAGCCCTTCGAGACGCTGCTGCGCCCGCTAGCTGAGGCACTCGGCGGAGCCGTCGGAGCGTCCCGCGCGGCGGCCGACGCCGGCTGGGTTCCATATAGCCTGCAGATCGGTCAGACGGGCAAGATCGTGAGTCCCCCGCTCTATATCGCAGTGGGAATCTCAGGCGCAATTCAACACAAGGTCGGGATGCAAAGCGCGGGGACTATCGTCGCGATCAACCGTGACAGCGGCGTGCCGATCGCCGAGTTCGCGGACCTCCTGGTCGTAGGGGACCTCTTCGCAATCGTCCCCGAGTTGACCGGCTTAGTCGCCGGAGCCAAGGCGCACGCGTGACAATCGGGCCTCGCCGAGCGTTCTCGTTGTGCGCATTTTTTCACCACCGTAAGTAAGGATTAGTATTTTGAAACGTTTTCTGTTTGCTGCGTCGCTCGTTGCCGTGCTGGCCTCGGTGATTCTCTCTTCTCCCGCGGCGCACGCCGCACGCAGGCCGGCGCCGAGTCCAACGCCCTCCGCTGCCCCGGCGCCCATTCCGACCGCGACGCCCGAGCCTCCCAACATCGCCATTCCCCGCCTCCAAGCTGCGTTGAAAGCCAACCCGAACGATCGGCAAGCGATGGCGCAGCTGGCCGGCGAGTACTTGGCGATCGGCCATCCCGAAGCGACCATTCCGATTACGCAACGCCTCTTGCAGTTGGGAAGCAAAACAGCGCAAGTATTTTTCTTGGACGGTACGGCACAAGAGGCGCTCGGAAACACCAACGCCGCGCTCAACGACCTCGAAAACGCTTCCAACTTGGAGCCGACCAACATGGGCGTGCTTGGGTCGCTCACGCAGCTCTATCTGAAGATCAACCGCGGCAGCAACGCGGAACGGGTGGCCAATCGCGCCGCGACCTTCAACAAAACCGATCCGCAAGCGTTTGTGAATCTCGGCTTGGTGTATGCGACCGAGCAAAAATGGGACAACGCGCGCAGGGAGTTCGAGCAGGCCTATTCGCTCAACCCCAAGGACGTGACGCCGCTGATGCAAGTGGCCCAGACCTACACGCTGCAAAACTCCATTCCAAATGCGCTGAGCACGATCAACCGCGCGCTGAACGTCGATCCCAAGAACGTGCAAGTCCTGGTCTTCCGCGCCGATCTCTACGCCAAGCAAAACGACATCGCGCGCTCAGCTTCGGCATACGACGACGCCGCCGCGGCGTCAACCAACGATCCGGAGAAGGCTTCGGTTACGGTACGTAAGGCCCTCATGTATGCCGCTGCCAAACAGGCCTCGCTCGCGCAAGCGACATTCGAACAAGCGATCCGCCAGTACCCCAACGTTTCGGCGCTGCACACCGCGTATGGAGAGTATTGGGCTTCGGCCGGGCAGCAGGGGCGCGCCGAGCAGCAATACAGCGCGGCTCTGCAGGCCGACAGGAATGACGTCAGCGCGCTCTTCGACATGGCGCGGCTCAAACTGGCACAGAGCCGCTTGAGTGATGCCATCGGGTACCTGCGGCGCCTCACCGATGCCGCTCCGAGCGCGCAGTCGTTTGCGCTCCTAGGTCAAGCCTACGTCGCATCGCATGACTACACGCGAGCAAAAACCGCCTGCGTGCAGTCATTCCAATTAGCGCGCAGCCCCGATACGTTGGGGTGCATTGCCGGCTCAGACTATAGTCTCAAAAACTTTAAGGAGGCGGCACAGATCTTCGACCTGCTCGACAAGAGCGTACGCGACTACGTGGACCGCAGCCCGCAAATGCTCTACATGATGGGCTCCTCGTACGCGCAAACCAATCAGAAGAGCAAGGCGCTCGGCGCGTACAAACGCTTGCTCAGCAAACTGCGGCCCGGAACGAGCGCGTACAAGAACGTCCAAGCGCAGATTGCCGCGCTGAACAAGCCCGCGAAAAAACCGGCGCACTCCTAGCCCGCACGCTCAGCACTTCGCCCGAGCATCTGGCGGAACGGTTCGGCTATAATTGCTGTGCGTCTACGATCCGTTATACGCCAACCACTTGCGAGGGATTCCGCATCCGGAATGCACCGAGCGCGTGGAAGCCGTGGCAGCAGCTTTACGGCGAAGCGGCGCGCTAAACGATCTCCTGCCGGCGCGCGATGCGACCGATGAGGAGATCGAACGCGTCCATACGCCGCAGTACCTTCAGCTCGTACGGGACGAGATCGGCGCGATGCGCGGGCACGCCGGTTACCTATCGACGGGCGACACAGTCGTAGATCGAGGTTCGCTTTCGGTCGCTCGCCGAGCGGCGGGCGGTGCAATCGTCGCTGCGTTGGAAGCGTTCGAACGCAAAGAAGCCGTCTTTGCATTGGTGCGGCCGCCCGGCCATCATGCGGAGCCGGACCGCGGGATGGGCTTCTGCATCTTCAACAACGTCGCGATCGCTGCTCGCGCGGTGCAGACCCGCACGGGAGCCCGTACGCTGATCGTGGATTTCGACTACCACCACGGCAACGGAACGCAGGCCGTTGCAGGGGACGGTCTTGCCTATCTTTCGACGCACGCGTATCCGGCCTATCCCGGAACCGGCGGTCCCGCTGAAAATTACGTTCTGACAGATCGCGACGTAGTCGTTAATCTTCCACTGCCGTCGCACGGCTTCGGCACGGAACCATTCCTCGCGGCGTGGCAAGTGTTGTTGGATCGAGTGGTCGATTACGTTCGCCCGAATATGCTTTTGGTCAGCGCAGGCTTTGACTACATCGCGGGTGACGCCGTCGGCGATCTCGGCGTCGATGTTTGCGCGGCGTCGTCCCTGGCGGGACTTCTGCACGGCGCAGCTCGAGCTTACTGCGACGGCCGCATCGCGTACACTCTGGAGGGGGGTTACGGAATCGCGGCGCTCACCGAATCGATAGAGCGGATCATGAAAGCGCACGACGCCGATGCGGCGCCGAATTCGATCGCCGAAGCGGCGGAGGTCATTCCTGAGCCTCAGCGCATGTTGCTGGGGCGGATCGAGGCGATGCTTCGCTAGCTGCTAGCCGACCGAGGACGCAATCCGCAGCAGCTCGTCCCGCGAGAGCTCCCCGACCAGCGTGAAGTGCAAGCGTCCTTGCGCCCAAGCCAGCAGCGTCGTCGCACCATCTTGCACGTACTTTGCGTCGTGCGAGCGGACTTTGGCCGAGTGGGACGTGTAGCGGCTCATGTCCACCGCCGCGCCGCGCGCGTTTTGAAACAGCGAGACCGTTCGCAAACCGTCGGAGTAAAGCACGTGCAACGTGCGGATGCCTTTAACGACGGAAACCTCTCCGGCGACGGGCACGAAACCCTCGGGCAAATACTTGGGGCTGCGCGGCCGGAAGCCGGCTGTCCGCGCGATCGCGCCAAGATCCTTGGATGGCAGGCCCTCCGTTGGGCCCTGCACTCGCATGTACCCGCTCGTCGGAACATCGAACATTGCAGCCGGAATCGCATCCGTAAAGCGGATCTGTTCAAAACGCATGCTATGGGTCACCGCGCCGCTTGCGGCAAAGCGCTCTTTTTGTAGGACCAGATGCGTCTGCACATCGAGCGCGATGCGCATGACCATCTGGCCCGTGTACCGATTTATGAGGAGAACGTTAGTGGTGCGGCGTCCTGCGACGTTGTCTTCCGGCGCCGGCACCGCACGATAGTTTCGCAGCAAGAGCCCGAAGTTATCGTCCATGGCAACCTGATCGTCGAGTACGTTGTCGCGCACGACGATGAGGCGGTTATTGTGCGGATCGATCTCGTAGGTCAGGTCGCCGCGGCCGATGATCGAATCGCCGTAAAGCGATTCAGGCGCCAGGTACCAGCGACGCGTAAGGTCGGGGGCACGATGCTCTATGCGAAAGAGGACCGCGTCCGCGCCGTTGTTGCCGTAGTCCACGTTCTGCACTTGGCCGACGTACGAGTATTTGGCGTACGCGTCGACGGCATCGTGCAGCAGTTGAGCCGGATCGGGTTGCGCTGCAATAGGCACAGCGGCGGCGGCGAAGAACGCCGCCGCCGCAACGGAAATCAGCGCGCGAACGCTACGGAATGGCATCCGCCGCCGATGCGGCGCTTGCGAGCGTTTGCTGCTGCTGATTCGATGCGGCTGTCGCGCCTTCGAGTTCTGCGGGATGCACGTTGGTGCGCTCGTTGAACGGAACGGTACTGGTGAGGGCTGCGTGATCTTGCAAGTAGTATGCGGCATCGATCGCCGGCGCGCCCGTACCATGTCCCATGCTGAAGTAAGCTGCGAGCGCAATCGCAGCAGCAACCGGAACGCCCATTGCCGGTCGCCACAGCGCTGCGAGCCGCTGCAGCGCAGTGGGCTGCGCGCCGCGGATGCGGCTCCAAATTTCCGCCTTGAGCGTCGCAGGCATCTCGCGCTCTTCGCGCGCGGCGTATCCCCGGAGGAATTCCGTGAGGGCTGCCTCGGCATCGTACTCTTCGCGGCACGACGCGCACTGCTCCAAGTGCGCATACACCGCGGCGTCCGCCTGAGCGGGAAGCGCGTTGTGGAGGTAATCGATCAATTCGTTGTTCGTCAGATGCTGCATCATCGTTCTTGTTGTTTCTGTAAAAGGCGTCGTAGCAACGCTCGCGCGCGGTGGAGTCGCGATCGGACCGTTCCTATGGAACACCCCATGACTTCGGCGATCTCCTGGTAACTGTACTCCTCGATATCGGCCAAAACGATCACTTGCCTCTGGTCCGGGGAGAGTTGCTGGAGCGAGCGCGCGAGCGGTTCACTGAGCTGGCTCTCCACGTAATCCTCGATCGGCGTGACAGCGAGCGGGCGCTCGCCGGCAAACTTTTGAGGCGCATTGTCTTCCGGTATCTCTTCCTGATAACGTCCTTTTTTGCGCCGAAGTTCGTCCCGGTAGAGATTTGTGACGATCCGGTACACCCACGAGAGAAAGGATGTGCCGGGCTGAAAACTGCGCCAGGCCCTGTAGACGCGGATGAAGGCCTCTTGGGTGAGGTCGCGGGCATCGGCTTCGTTGTGGGTCAGGCGAAAGGCGAAGTTGTACGTCGCCTTGCCGTACTGCTCGATTGCCTGCTCAAGAAAAGCGGCCTGCTGCTGCGTCGGAGGCTCGACCGGCTTGCGCGGCACTCCCATTTCCCGGCAGGATACCCCCTTTCGAAAAGCGGCCCCTAGGTCGGAACGAGCCTTGAAGCGCGCTAGGCATTTTTCCAGAGTTTGCGCGCGACCCAGCCCAGCGCGATGAATCCCAAGGTTGCGACGATCATGAAGGCGACGGTTTCCAAGAGCACGATTCCCGCGAACTGACTGCCGCCGCACAGCGCCGCTGCCGCAGCGATCAGCGACAGCTCCAAACGGCCGAACGGATTGGACGCCATTCCTGCGAGATGCCGAGCTTCCGCCGCAAGGGACTGAGGGGAAAACGCGGCCGTTTGAACGATTGTTGCGATCCGCCCGCCCGGCTGTGTCAGGAACACCTTGTCGTTATGAACGAAGTTGGCTTCGCTCACCTGGAGCGACGAGATGCCGAAACGATCCAGCAAGTGCGAGACTTCGCTCGGGCGACCGGTGAGGATCGACCACGCTTGTGGGCGCGCCCCGAACTTGGCTGCGTAGCGCTCGGTCACGAGCGGCGAATCGTAGCGCGGATCCAGCGTGAGCTCGACCAAGTGAAAGCGCGCCGCATCGAGATGCTGCTGCAAGTAAGCGAACTTAGCGCTGACTGCAGGACATTCGTCTTTGTCGGGACAGCGAGTGAAGATAAAACTGAGCACGACGACCTTGTTCGGAAACATCTTTGCAAGGTCGATGAAGGTACCGCGCTGATCGATGAGGCTCGTGTGCGGGAGTGGGGAGCCGATGTCGATCGGGATAACTCTTCCCTGCCTTGGCAATCCCGGCGTGAAGCGGCCGGCGATCACCGCATCATCCCAGTTCCACGGTAAGCGCGATCGATCGATGAAGCCGTCGATGCCGGTTCCAACCGGCGCTCGTACGAGCGGAGAAAGGCGATAGGCCCGTGTCTGCGCGGGCAGCATGCTTGTAACGGGATCGTTGCGCACGATCGCCGTCCCGTGCGGACCGGTCCCAAGGATTGTGCCGTGCGCCGGCAGCAGCACCGAAAGTCCAAAGAAAAGCGCCGCCGTTTGGGCGATCATTTTGCGACGCCTCGCAGATCGGATGCCAGCTGGGAAACGGGCGTTGCGGGATCGATCGCTTCGCGCAGCTTGCCGTGGGGATCGATGAGAAAGACCGTATCGGTATGACCAAGATCGCCGCGCTGGGGAACGATCGCGATCCCGTATGTGCGATAGGCGTTGCGAAGTGACGAAGCCGTGCCGGTCAGCCCAGTCGCCGATACCCCGGAGCGCGCAAAGAAGGCTCGCAGGGCAGCAGGAGTGTCACGCTTGCGGTCAACGGTAATCATGACGATGCGCACCGGTTTCGGCGCCGCTGCAAGCTGCGAAGCGTGGCGCAAGCGCCGGAGCGTTTCGGGACAGACGTCGGAGCAGTGCGTGAAGCCGAAGAAGAGCGCGACCGCGCTTCCGGCAAGTTGCGATGAGGCAAAAGGCGCCCCGTTCTGATCGATGAGCGAAAACGGCGGCGCTGCGCGCGCGGGCTCGAAAACGGTGCCGTGAAGCGGCGCGGCGCGCGAAAACGAACATGCGGCCAGCGCGAAAGCAACGCTGAGGGCGCCGAAGCGAACCATCACGTACATTATGCTCATGGCCGCCGTTCTCCGCACTACCACCTTTGCCGCGCGCTTGGCGCTAGGGGCGCTCTTCCTCGTCGCCGGCGCGCTGAAGGTCGGGCACTTCGACGATCTCGCGTCGGCGATTGCCGGTTTTCGCGTCCTGCCGCAGGAAGCGATCGCTCCGCTTGCGCTTCTCTTGCCTTTCTTCGAAATCGGATTGGGCCTCTATTTGGTTACAGGGCTGTTCACGCGAGCGGCAGCCATCGTCGCTGCCGTCCAACTCACGCTGTACGCGGGCGCGATCGCATCCGCCGCAGTACGCCATCTTCCGGCGAACTGCGGTTGTTTCGGCCCGGCCGAGCGATCGCCGGCGAGCTGGCCGCACGCCGCAGCCGATCTCGGCATAGCTCTAGTCTGCGCCCTGCTCGCATGGCGAGCTCCAGGCGCATTTTCACTCGATGAACGAATAGGAAGTCCATGAATCGCAAACGGATCGTCCTTTGGTCGACCTTCGTCCTTATTGGAATCGCTATCGTGCTGGCGATCGTCTATGCCGGCCGGGTTCACCACGCGGCGGTTCAAGCGCCGCCTCCCGGCGGCAAGGTCAAGCAGGGCGACCGTGCGCCGCAGTTTCAAGCGCTCACGACGCGCGGGCTCTTCGACCTTTACAAAACGAACAAGCCGGTGTTTCTCGAAGTTTTTGCGACGTGGTGCCCGCATTGCCAGCGTGAGACAGCCGTGATCGACAAGCTCTATGCGCGGTATAGGGGAGAGGTTGCCTTTGTCGGCGTTTCCGGAAGCAACACCGCTATGGGTGGCCAAAGTCCTTCGAGCGATGAGGATGTGCTGCTTTTCCGGGATAAGTTTCACGTTGCCTATCCGATCGCATACGACGGATCGCTGACGGTTGCAAACGCCTACCTGCAATCCGGCTTTCCGACGATCGCGGTCATCGATCGGCGCAAGCGGATCAGCTATCTGAACAGTGGTGAGATCGGGTACGGAGAGCTCAACGGGGCAGTCAAGAACGCGCTTTAGTCGCGCTTCGCCGCATCGCGGCACGGAGTCGTCATGGTGATGGATAGAACCATGATGCGATTTGCCGCTTCGCACACCGGAGTCGTCATGGTGATGGATAGAACCATGATGCGATTGTCATGGTGAGGTCACCGAACCATAACCCGTATCGCCGCATCGGCGGTGCCATACGTCATGGTGATGGATAGAACCATGACGGGAGCGCGCGCGCATGTTAGGCAATCCCTGATCGATTGATCTATTAGTCTAACTGTCGGCGGAAGGGACTTCGACTTCTTCCATGAGCGTCTCGAGCCGTTCAAGCATGAGAGATTCGGAGTCTATGATGAAAGTTTTGCGGCTGGTCGCGCGCACGCCAATTTCGTGATCCATAAGAAGGTCAACGAGCTGCGCTCCATTGACCAACGCTATCGGCGTCCTTCCGGCAGCGGACGCCTCGGCAACCGCTCCAGGCGTGAAAGTACCGCAGGTTACGAAAAGACCAGCTTCATGCACGCTGATCGCTCCGCGAAACTTTTGGATTTCTGGACGATCGATCGTTCCTTTGCGGCGCTTCGCCTGGACGACGGTTTCTATGTTTGCTACTCCTCCCGCGATGAGCGTCGCTCGCGCGTCGATATCGGCATCCCCGCTAAACTTTGTAACCTTGACGTTACGGTACCCTAGCCGTTGCAGCAAAACGCTGCGTCGAAACGGCCTTTTCGGATTCGTTGATGGCTTCTATTAGAGCCTTGTAGCTCGGCTCGAGATGTTCTTCGGTCTGAACTGCGGTTTCGCTACGATGCTCTTGCCGTACGAGACGATTTGCCACGACGGTTTCAAGGCGGCGCGCGACCTGATCGTCCAGTGGGAAGTTTGTACCGTGGGCGCCCGTAGGTGAGAATACTCTGAATTTGCTGAGTAGCGGGCCCCCTGAGAGCTCCAGTTTGGTTACGGGCGGTTCAATTGTCGCTTCCCACGCGATTCTTACGCCATACTTTCCAAAGCCCTTATTTTCTCGCTCGAAGTAAGGCGAGGTCATTTTCGCGACGGCAATGAGACGCTTTTGCCCCACCTCCCAGAAGTAAACTTTGTCGCCGGGCTTCGCCCTATCCCGATACTGGTTCAGCGCCCAGTCTTCAGTGAAACCTTTCTCGATCGAGGCGCGGATATCGTACCGTTTTGGATTGTATTGGAAACCCCATCCATGTTTTCCTTACTACGCTGAAATTACGGCTGTGCCTTTTGCACGCTTCGGCCTGCTGCAGCCGGACGCTTCTCATGGTTCTATCCATCACCATGACGAAGCGCGTTGCAGCTCGCCGCATGGTTCGATGACCTCACCATGACGAAGCGCGCTTTCGAGCGTGCCGCATGGTTCGATGAGCTCACCATGACGAAGCGCGTTACAGCTCGCCGCATGGTTCGATAATGGTTCGATGCCTCACCACAGGCTCTCGCCATGACAACCTAACTGCCCGGCGGCAGTTTGTAATTCGGTGGAGGAACCACCGGCTTACCGACCTCGAGCGTGATCATCTGCGCTTCCCGAAGGGGAATATCGGGAAGGTTGCCTGCGTATTGTTGCCCGTTGACATAGACAGTCACGGGCCCTCGAAACGGTCCGACCTGCGTACGGCCCAGCGATTGGCCCCAAATATCGAAAAACATGCCGAGCGTAAAGGGACCGCCCTTCGGCGCATTCACGTCACCGGCTTCAACGTGAATAACGCCGGACGCGTCATGCGTGTGCAGCCAGTACAGGCAGACTCCAGTCCCCCCAAACGTCGGGGAGATCCCGATGAACGCCGGAATCTGCCCCTGGACGCCGTTTACGAAGAGTGAGAGATGACTGTGAACGTGCAAGACCGCAGCTTCGGACGACTCGCAGGGAATGTCGTCAACCGGTGAACCGCGTCCGCCGGTTTGCGTGTCGGGCGGAACGCCGCGCGGCGTCGTTAGCCCCGGAAGCGGCTTGCCGACCTTTTGAAGCGGCGCAAGTTGCACGGGAGCCGATGTCGGGCCCGGAGCCGGCGTCGGCGTGCTGGTTTCGAATGCGACTGCGGCTCGCCGTGAACGTTCGCCGATCCAGCGAGCGATGCCGAAGCCCGCAAGAATGAGCACGATCACGACGGCAAAACCGATGTAGACCGCGCGCATGGGATCGCGCCGGCGAGGCGGAGTTGCGCCGCCTCGCGTCTCCCTGCGGCGCTGCGCGCGCGACGGTTGGCTCATGCCGCCGGATCCAGTCGCCGGTGCGGAATCAAGTAGTTTCGCACGTAATCCTCCACCGCTTCGGCAAGCGGCGTGATCGGTGCGCCATACCCGCTGGCTCGCAGACGGTCGATCGTTGCCTGCGTCGAGTATTGATATTTTCCGCGCAACGATTCCGGCATCTCAATGAATCTGATGCGCTGCGGAACGTTCATCGCGCGAAAGATAGGGCCGACGAGATCGAGCCACGTATGGCTGGTTCCCGAACCCGCGTTATATAAACCGTGCGCATCTGCTTCAGCTAGGTGTAGCGTCATCGCCACGGCATCCTTTACGTAGAGGAAATCGCGCTGCTGCTCTCCGTCGCGATATTCCGGCCGATAGCTTCTGAACAACGTAACCTCCCCGGTTTCGCGAATTTGGCTGAATGCTTTGTCCACCAGGCTGCGCATCTCGCCTTTGTGCTGCTCGTTCGGGCCAAACACGTTAAAGTATTTGATCCCGACGACGTGGTCGAGGAGCCCGGTGTCACGTGCATAGACGTCGAAACGGTGCTTTGAGTAGGCGTACATGTTCAACGGCCGCAGCCTATCCAGATCGGCGTCGTCTCGGAGATCGCTCTCGCGCGCCCCGTAGGTCGCGGCCGAAGACGCATATATCAGGCGGACACCGCGCGCAACGCTCCACTCCGCGACGTGCTTTGAGTACGCATAGTTGTTGCGCATCAAGTACGCGGTGTCGCTTTCCGTGGTCGAAGAGCAAGCTCCCAGGTGAAACAGCGTCGCGACCCGCAGTGACTGCGGCTGCTGCAGAATGCGCTGCTCGAACTCGTCGGCATCCAGGTAGTCGCGATACCGAAGCGGCACCAGGTTGCGCCATTTTTCGGACCGATCCAGGCGGTCGACGATCAGAATATCGTCGATCCCACGGCGATTCAGGGCCCAGACGATCGCGCTGCCGATGAACCCCGCACCGCCGGTTACGGCAATGCGGCCGCGCGAGAGATCGTGCACGAGCCTCCTTTATATATATATGTCGGTGCGGTGCGAAGGGCTGCGACTCTTTAAGAGGGGCCGCCGGTGTGCCCTCCAGGCCGCTGGACTTCAGTTTCCAGGCAAGAAAAGCCCTACTTATCGTGCCTTGGCTGGGTAGCGGGCCAAGCAGGCGGCAGCGAGTTCTGCCGACGGGCGGCGGGCCGGAACGTTGCGGTCACGTTCCGCGGGGTGATTCGTACAAAGGGGTGTTGTGGAAGGCGTCTAATCTACGGCGCCCACCCCCGAAAAGAGAGAGCGTTGAAAGCGTCATGAGTGCCCGGTTGCCAGTCGAAAATAGCGACACCGTCAGTTTGGTTTGCGCGCTTCTCGTGCGCTATCCGGAGATCGCTTCGATCCGGTCGATGCCCGGCGAAGGCAGAGTCCGTTTCTCGTTTGCGCTCGCTCAGCGGCTTGACCGTTCTACCCAACGAGCGATCGCCGAAGAGGTAGAGGATCACGCCGCCGCCTTCTTTTCGCTGGGCAGTCCCGGGGAAGTCAGCGTCGAGTGCGAGCCCGACCGCGCGCTCAGCTTCGTTCACGTCACCCGGGACCTAGAAACCTTTACGAAGGACGAGCTCGGCATGCTGACGGCGCTCTTCGCGGCTCGCTTTGGCGACGCGCTCGTTCGAAATCCGGTTCCCGACGAGCAGCCCGACGAAGATCCGGCGGCGGAGGAAGAACTGGTCGAATATGCGATCGAGGCGCTGCGCGATCCGGCGCAATCAAAGAGCTTGGTCGGTTTTCGCGAAGAGAAACGGGTCCTCGTTTATTTCTTGAAATCTCAAAAGAAAGCGAAGGCTTCAGCCCGCCGATAGCTGCAACCCTTATCCTCTTGCTCATTGGCGACGTCATGGGATCTCCGGGACGCGAAACGCTGAAGCGATGCATTGGCGTTTCCAGGGATCAGCACGCCGTAGACTTCTGCATCGCAAACGGTGAAAACGCTGCGGGCGGTTTCGGGTTGACGGCGCAGACGGCGCAAGAAATGTTCGACGCCGGTGTGGACTTCATCACGAGTGGAAACCACATCTTCGATAAGCGCGAATTCAGGCCGCATCTGGACAGCTCGGAGAGGGTCATCCGCCCGGCCAATTACCCTCCGGGCGCTCCCGGGCGCGGTTCGGCAGTCGTCTCCGTCAACGGTGCGGCCGTCGGCGTGATCAACATCATGGGACGGACCTTCATGCCGCCGGTGGACGATCCGTTTCGTGTCGTGGATGCCGAACTGGACCAGCTCCAGGGGCGAACGAACATCGTCATCGTGGACGTGCACGCTGAAGCGACGAGCGAAAAGATCGCGCTGGCGCGCTACCTGGACGGCCGGGTGTCGGTCATCTACGGGACGCACACGCACGTTCAGACGGCAGATGAGCAGATTCTCCCTGGCGGCAGCGCCTACGTTACGGACGTCGGCATGACCGGCCCGACCGAGGGCGTTATAGGCATGGAGGCGGCCGCCGTCATCGATCGTTTCACAATCGGCTTCTCCGAGCGTTTCTCTGTACAGAAGGGCGGAACAAAGCAGTTCTGCGCCGCAGTCGTACGCATCGATGCGGGCTCCGGGCGGGCGACGGAGATTAAGCGCATCTTTCAGCGAGGCATAGCATGATCGACAACCCGGTAAAGCACGTCACGACGAACGTCCTCAAAGTCTCGGCGAAAAGCAGTCCCAACTCGGTGGCCGGCGCCCTTGCTGCGGTGTTGCGGGAGCGTGAGACTGCCGAGCTCCAGGCTGTCGGCGCGGGCGCGATCAATCAAGCGGTCAAGGCCGTGGCGATCGCACGGAGCTACCTGAAGCCCAGCCAGCTCGACCTCACCTGCGTACCTTCCTTTATAGAAGTCGAAATCAACGGCAACGAGAGGACCGGGCTCTCCTTAGGCATCGCGCGCCGCTCCGTCTAAGCGCCAACGCCGCACGTGATCGTCGACTTCCACTCGCACACGTGCGAGAGCGACGGCACGCTCACGCCCCAAGGTCTCGCGGACTTCATGCGAGAGCGTGGCGTCAAGGTGTTCTCGATAACCGATCACGACACGCTGGCCGCCTATGGACAGTTCTCGACGCCCCAAGGAATGCGCGTCGTCACGGGCATCGAGATCAACACCACCTACGGCGACGGCGAAGTCCACATCCTTGGGTATCGCTTGCCCCTCGGCGATGCTTTATTGGCCGCCCTCCTGGAACGCAACCGCGCCGCACGCCGCACGCGCATAGGTCGCATCGTTCAGCAATTGCGCGCGGCGGGCCACGCAATAACGGTGGAGGACGTGCTCTCCGAAGCGATCGCGAGCGCGTCGCTTGGCAGGCCGCACGTCGGCAAAGCCCTGATTAGACTCGGCATAGCGCCCGATATCGAATCGGCCTTTCGAACCTACCTGCGGCGGGGGACCGCCGGGTACGTTGCATCGACGCACATCACGCCGCAGGCTGCAGTTGATGCGGTCGTCGCCGCTGGAGGCATTGCAGTGCTCGCGCACCCGGGACGCCTGCGCAACCATGGAATCATCGACGAGCTCGCGCAGGGCGGTCTGAAGGGCCTTGAAGTCTTTTATCCCACGCACGCCGCCGCACAGACGCAATACTTTCGGGACCTCGCCAAGCGCCACGATCTCGTCATGAGCGGTGGCGCCGACTTTCACGACATCCGGTACAACAGGCGCGGCGTAGGAATGGAAGTGGAAGAGGCCGACATCCGGCCGTTCCTCGACCTGGTTTGCTAGATGGTGGAAACGCCGGGAGGAGCCAGCGCCGCCCCGACCGCCTTACGAATCTCCGCGATCGTTCGCGCCGCTTCACGCTCACACAGCTCGAGCGCCGTACGCTGCAGCGCGATCGTTTGCGTGTCGTGCATAAAGCGGTGGTTGATCCGGACGTTGTATGCGCACGCCAGCAGCGCTGCGAAAGCGAATTCAGCGGCGCATCCGGTATCGCTGATGACGTTCTTATTGCCCAGTAAGAGCGCTTCATGCGTCAGCTTCAAGAGCTCGAGCGAATCCTGCGCTCCTTCGAGAGGAACCTGCGCAGCGGCGAAGAGCGTCCGCTGAACTTCTTGCGGATCGCCTTTGGCTTTCATGACCGCATCGAATGCAAGCTCGTCGCGCGAGCGCCGTGCGAGCATGCCGGCGCGCAACGCATCGGCATGCTCCGTAACGCGTTGCGCCAGCGGATGAACCGCCCGCGACTTTTGGCTTGCAGCGCAAATCCGGCCCACCATAGCCAGCAGCGCGCACCCGGTCGCTGCGACTAACATAGCAGCACTGCCGCCTCCCGGCGTCGGATCGCTCGATGCAAGCGCGTTCAGATACTCATCGAACCGTTCCACGGCGCCCCTAGTTCCTTAGCGGGGGGAGTATCTCATGTAGCAGAATAGCGCGAGGCTTACTGGAGACGAGCAAAGGAGCAACGTGCCGATACTTCAAGAACGCGCGTCCGGCGGAGACGTCAAGGATATCAAACTCGCCGAAGCAGGCCGCTCACGAATCGCATGGGCCGCCGGTTATATGCCGGTGCTGGCTCAAATTCGCGATCGCTTTGCTGAGGAGCGTCCTCTGCGCGGCGTGCGAATCGGCGCGTGCCTCCATGTAACGACCGAGACGGCGAACCTCATGCTGGCGCTTTCCGCCGGCGGCGCGGAAATCGCCCTGTGCGCGAGCAATCCGCTTTCCACGCAGGACGACGTTGCAGCCGCCCTTTGCGAGTATGGGATTCCGACGTTCGCGATCAAAGGTGAAGATAATCCAACATACTACGATCACATTGAATCCGTTATCGCAACGCGTCCCCAGATGTCGATGGACGACGGGTGCGATCTGGTCAACACGATCTATGGCAAGCACAAGGAACTGCTCGCGCAGATGATCGGCGGCTGCGAAGAAACGACGACGGGCGTCATTCGCCTGCGCGCGATGCAAAAAGACGGCGTCCTGCCGTACCCCGTCGTTGCGGTCAACAACGCACTGACCAAGCACATGTTCGACAACCGTTACGGGACCGGCCAATCGACGCTGGACGGCATCGTGCGCGCCACCAACGTACTGCTCGCCGGCCGCACCGTGGTCGTCGCCGGGTACGGCTGGTGCGGCCGGGGCATCGCCTCGCGAGCCGACGGCATGGGCGCGCACGTCGTCATCACGGAGATCGATCCCCGCAAGGCGCTCGAGGCGGTCATGGACGGCTATCGCGTGATGCCGATCGAGGACGCCGCTGCGATCGGCGACATCTTCGTGACAGTCACCGGCAACTACCACGTGATCGCCGAACGCCATTTCCGCTTGATGAAGGACGGGGCGATCGTATGCAACTCGGGTCACTTCAACGATGAACTCGATCTCGAAGCAATTGGGCGCCTTGCCAAAGGCAAGAGCGTTCCCCGTCCATTCGTCGAGCAATACGAGATGCACGATGGCCGTAAGGTGTGCATCCTCGCGGATGGGCGCTTGATCAACCTGGCCGCGGCAGAGGGGCATCCGGCCGCCGTCATGGACATGTCGTTTGCTAATCAGGCGCTGAGCGCGGCGTACTTGGCTAAAGAACACAGGTCGCTGAAGAACCAAGTGTACGATGTCCCGGATTTCATCGACGAAGAGGTCGCCAAGCTGAAGCTGGCCTCGATGAACATTGCGATCGACACGCTCACCCCGGAGCAAGAAAAGTACATGGCGTCTTGGAGCGAGGGAACCTGACATGGCCTATCGGCGGCTCTTTACGAGCGAATCCGTTACCGAGGGACATCCTGACAAGATAGCGGATCAGATCTCGGATGCGGTTTTGGATGCGATCCTCAAAGACGATCCCAATGGGCGCGTCGCTTGTGAAACGTTCGCGATCACCGGTCAAATTCACATCGCCGGCGAGATCACGACGACGACCTATATCGACATACCGCGCATCGTGCGCGAAGTGATTGAAGCGATCGGGTATACGAAATCCGCCGTGGGCTTTGACGCTGAAACCTGCGGCGTCAGCGTTTCTATCGACGAGCAATCGCCCGACATCGCCATGGGGGTCGACAAGTCGCTCGAAGCCAAGGCGGGCGAACATCCCGAGGATCGCTACGAGCGCATCGGCGCGGGCGACCAAGGCATGATGTTTGGTTACGCGTGCCGCGAGACCGACGAGCTGATGCCGCTGCCGATCGTGCTGGCGCACAACTTGACGCGCCATCTCTCGGCCCTGCGCAAGAACGGCGACATCCCGTACCTGCGGCCCGACGGCAAGTCGCAAGTTACCGTCGAGTACGAAGACGATCGTCCTCTGCGCGTGGATGCGGTTGTCATCTCGACGCAGCACGACCCGGACATTCCCCTTGAAACGATTCGCAGCGAAGTCACCGAAAAAGTGATCAACCACGTCATCCCGGACTCGCTGCGCGACAATCGCACGCGCATCTACGTCAATCCAACGGGGCGGTTCGTCATCGGCGGTCCGAAGGGCGATGCCGGACTGACCGGACGCAAGATCATCGCGGATACGTATGGCGGCATGGCGCGCCACGGCGGCGGCTCCTTCTCAGGCAAGGACCCGACCAAGGTGGATCGTTCGGCCGCGTATGCCGCTCGGCACGTTGCAAAAAACGTCGTGGCCGCGGAGCTCGCCGATCGCTGTGAAGTTCAGGTTGCCTACGCTATCGGTGTAGCGCATCCCGTAAGCATCCATGTCGAAACGTTCGGCACCGGTCGCTTGCCGGACGAACAACTGGCCCAGATAGTTAAGCGCACGTTCGATCTGCGCCCCGCAGCGATCATCGAAAAATTGGATCTTCGGCGTCCGATCTATCGTCAGACGGCGGCATACGGCCACTTCGGCCGGCCCGATCTCGACCTGCCATGGGAACGGATCGACAAAGTCGGCGCGTTGCGTGCGGAAGCCGGCCTCCAGGGAGAGACGCTCAAAGTTCCGCAATTCGCAGAGGGGTAGCATCTCCGCAACAACCGGGCGGAATTTCTCGTTATTCGAGGGAGACGCGCCCATATGAGGGCCGACCAGCTCGCCCCTTCTTAAGGAGAACGAATGAGCTATCGACGCAGACTCTCGGCACTGGCCCTGGTGGCAGCCTTCCTCGTCCCGGCGGCCGCACTTGCGCAGTCGACCGTAACGCTCAGCGAGGGAAGCCAAATCAACGCGCAGATGCAGGGGTCGCTCGACTCCGGTACCGCGTACGTTGGTGAGCGCTTCACCGCCGTCGTCGTTCCGCCGTATCCGAACAACGACGCGACTTTTGCCAACGCGACGATTTACGGCGACGTCATCAAGGTCGTCTCCGCCGGACAGGGACGCAATCCCGAGCTGCAGCTCGCCTTCCAGACCATCACGCTGCGCAATGGAACGTCATATCCGCTCAACGCGCAGATGACCGCGGCTTCAACGAAGCATCAACTTCGCAACGGCGGCCACGTTGCGCTCACGACGGTCGGCGGCATGGTCGCCGGTAACATCATCGGCAAGACCATTTTCCACACCGGCATCGGCGGCATCGTCGGCGCAGTGGGCGGATTCCTCGTTGGCTACAACAAGAAGTCCAACGTGACAATGCCTTACGGTGCGACGATTCAGCTGACGCTGACCCGTCCGCTGCTCGTGCGCCGTCAGCCAGGGCATCCGTACTAAGACAGAGAATTCTCGGAGCTTCGCACACGGCACCCGCAAGGGTGCCGTTTTTTCATTAGCGCGTCTCCAGACGGATCACCGGCGAAGCCACCGCGGCAAGCGCGATCGCAAGATATCCCGCGGCCGCGAGCACCATAGCCACGTGCGGACTGAAATGATCGGCGACGTAGCCGAACATCACAACGGCCGGCGCAATGCCGCAGAGGACTAAGAGCCGCACCGCGCCGAGGACACGGCCGATCATATCCTCCGGAATGACGCGCAGGCGAAAGCCGACGATCTGCGCGATCTCGAACTGCGCGCCTGCGTTGGCGATCGCCCAAAAGATCCCGGCGATCCAAATGTTTCGGGTAAAGATCACGGGCAGAAACAAAATAGAGTCGATCAGATATGCGGTGCTGAGCGCGCGTCCGAAAGGCCAGCGACTTGCAAACTTGCCGGCGAACAGCGATCCGCAGACTGCCCCTGCCGCTGAGATCCCTAAGAAGATTCCAACCTCCTGATCGGTTGCTGCGAAACCGCGTTTGAGAAACGGAATGAGAATAGAGTAGCCTCCGAAACCAAAGGCGTTGAGGGCGAAACTCACATAGGCTTGCGCGCGCAGCCCGGCATCGCTCCAAAGCATCCCAAAGCCGAGCCGCACGTCGTCAAAGACGTGCCGCACGGAAGGCAGGCCGAGCGTGGTCTCCGGTCCGAGCGTCGGAATGCGCACCAGCGAAAGTTGAGCCAGAAAATAGGTGAACGCATTGATCGCCAGGGCCGGAAGAGGGCCGAAGATTGAAAAGAGCGCCCCTCCTGCGATCGGCGTTACGAGATTGGAAGAATTCTCGGCCGCGATCAGCGCCGCTACGGCTTCGGTGCCGCGCTCCCTCCCGACCAGAAACGGAATGCTCGAAGCTTGGCCGCTGACGAAGATCGCCGCAGCGATGGAGAGCAGAATCAAACCGCCGTAGATCATCGAGACGGTCAAGAGATGGCCCACAAAGAGCAGCGCAAAGGCCGCCATGATCGCGCAGCGGATGGCGTCCATGCTGATCATCAGCGAGCGGCGATCGACGCGATCCGCAAGCGATCCGCCGACGAGTCCGAAGATCGCGAACGGCGCGAATTCGCACACGTACGAAATCCCCGTAGAAAGCGCCGAGCTCGTGAGGCGGTAGACGAGCAGCGGCACGGCAAGCGTGCGCAGCCCGTCCCCGATCAAGCTCAGGGCCTGGCCGGTATAGTACCGTCGAAAGCTGCGCGACGCGAAAACGCTCCGCGCGGTTGAAGGCGATACCACTTCTTGCACTCCGAAGACGTTTCTACCGGAGGAGCACTTGACTCCCACGCTAGAATAGCGGTGTCATCCTGAGCAGCACCAAATGGTGCGTAGTCGAAGGGCGGTCCGGATTAGCTCAGTTGGTAGAGCAGCTGACTGTTAATCAGCGGGTCGTTGGTTCGAGTCCAACATCCGGAGCCATGAAGGGAGCTTTCGCTACGGCGAAGGCTCTCTCTTCATGTGCGTGATTGATGGACTCGAACCGTTATCCTGAGCAGCGCCGCATGGACTTAAATTGTGCAAGGGCGTTAACGCATAGTTTTCCGATTTTACGCGACAGGCACGCTGCTGTCAAATGGTGGGTACGCCGCGGCGCAGGCGCAGCGGCTTGGTTCTTCGGTACGGGGGGATCCGTCGCGCTACGCGATTGCGACGCTGCTCGGCGCTTCGATGGGAATCCAGAACGCAATCGTGCGTGCGATGGCGATTCCCGATGTCACGACGACGATCTTGACCATGACAGTCACCGGAATCGCAGCCGATTCAAAGTTTGCGGGCGGAACGAATCCCCGGCTCCGGCGCCGAGTCTCCGCAGTCCTCATCATGTTCTTGGGTGCGTTGCTGGAAGCATCGCTGGTCTTGCATTTCGGAGTCGGTTTGGCGCTTGCAGGAGCAGCCGCGATCTTGATCGTCGTCTCGGGCTTTGCCTGGCGGTACGTGAACCGCGCTCCGTAGGCGGCAAACGTGGGAAGAATTCCGGTATGTGGGACCACGGCGTGCTCATCGAGTCCGTGCACCTTACGGAGCTGCAAGGCGCGATCGCCGGACTGTGCGGCGGCATCGCGATGGCGATCGCAATGGGCATACTGAGCGCGGCCGTTGGCCAGAGCATTTGGCACATGCCCAAAAGGCTTGCGGGCGTCATTCTTGGGTCGCAGGAAAACGATCGCGGCGGAACGGCCCACGTCGTTCTTGGATTGGCGATGCATGCGGTGCTTTCTGTCGCCTTTGGCGTGCTGTTCGCAATCGTCGTCAACCGTTTGACCCACGAGTTTTGGATGACCGGTCTGGCCTACGGAATGACGCTGTGGGTCATCAATTACTGGACTGCGCAGTTGACTCCGGGCGGCCGCTCGATGAACGAACTGCGGACTTCCTGGCTCAGCCCGCTCGCGCACATCGTTTACGGCGGCGTTATGGCAGCGGTCGGTCTCGCGTATGCCGCCGGCGGTCTGTGAATAGAAAAAGGCGATCGCGAATGCGATCGCCTTCTTTTACGCCGTAACCGGACCTATGCTTTCTTTCTGCGGCCGCCTCTCTTCTTGCGTCCGCCGGCCGCCTTCTTGCGTCCGCCGGCCGCCTTCTTGCGTCCGCCGGCTGCCTTTTTGCGTCCGCCCTTTTTGCGTCCGCCCTTTTTGCGTCCGCCCGCTGCCTTCTTGCGTCCGCCTTTGCGTCCGCCCGCTGCCTTCTTGCGTCCGCCTTTGCGTGCGCCCGCTGCCTTCTTGCGTCCGCCCTTTTTGCGTCCGCCGGTTGACTTCTTGCGTCCGTTGGCCGATTTCTTGCGTCCGCCTTTGCGTCCGGCCGCCGCGCGGCCAGCGCCTTTTCTGCGGCCATTCGCCGATTTACGGCCGCCTTTACGGCGCCCTCGACGAGACGACGGCATTTCATCCATCGTATCGCCGTTTTGCATCATGTCGGAATCCATTCATTCCTCCCAGCGTCCCCGAAGGGGACGAACTCTGCGATTTCGGACAGCGCGCTACGGCGCTTTGTGCGCATCATACATTAGTTTTGGAAAGAATTGCAAATCCATGTCGTTTGCGGCCCACTTGACCCGGGCGGTATACTAAGGCCCGTGAAAAAGCCGGTCATCATCGTGGAGTCTCCGACCAAGGCGCGGACGATCAAGAAATTCTTGCCGCCGCGTTACGTGGTCAAGGCCTCCGTGGGGCATGTCCGCGATCTTCCCAAGAGCAGCTTGGGTGTCGATGTCGAGCATCGCTTTGCGCCCAAGTACCTGACGATCAAAGGAAAAGCCGGCGTCATCAAAGAGCTCAAGTCCGCGGTCAAAGGCGCGACGGACGTCTATCTGGCCACCGATCCGGACCGCGAGGGTGAAGCGATCGCCTGGCATTTGGCGGAGTTGCTTCATCTCGAAGATCCCAAACGAATCGAGCTCCACGAGATCACGAAAGAGGCGGCGCTCGCCGCGATCAAGGACCCGCACCGAATCGATCTCGACCGCGTGAACGCACAGCAGGCGCGGCGCATCCTGGATCGTCTGGTGGGGTACAAAATTTCTCCTCTGCTGTGGGCCAAGGTGCGCGGCGGTCTCTCGGCGGGACGCGTGCAGTCGGTTGCCGTCAAACTGATCGTCGATCGTGAGCGGGAGATCGGTGCTTTCGTTCCGCGCGAGTACTGGTCGATTGCCGCTATGCTCGCTTCGAGCGCTGAGCCGGCCATGACCTTCCCCGCGGAGCTCACTACCCGCGATGGAAAGAAAGTTGCGATCGACGCGCAGGCGCAAGCGGACGCGATCGTGGCCGACCTCCGCGGCGATCGGTATACCGTTTCTTCCATTAAGGAGCGGGAAGTGCGCCGCAATGCGCCGCCGCCGTTCACGACCTCGACGCTGCAGCAGGAGGCGTCGCGCCGCCTCAAACTGCGCGTGCGGCGCACAATGCAGATCGCACAGAGTCTTTATGAGGGCGTGGACTTGGCGGCCGAAGGAACGGTGGGGCTCATCACTTATATGCGCACAGACTCGACCCGTATCTCGGACCAGGCGAGAGAAACCGCGAGAGCATTTATCACGTCCAGCTATGGCGCACAATACCACGGAGGACGGATCTACCGCATTCGCCAGGGAGCACAGGACGCGCACGAGGCAATTCGGCCAACGTCGGTTCACCGGACTCCGGAGCGCATGGCGCGATTTTTGCGGCGCGACGACTTGAAGCTCTATCAATTGATTTGGGAAAGGTTCGTTGCTTCCCAGATGTCGGCCGCAGTCTTTGACCAAACGTCGGTTGACATTGCAGCGGGGCAGTACGGCTTCCGTGCCGCCGGGAGCGTTCTGAAATTTGCCGGCTTTACGAAAATCTACGATGATGGCAAAGAAGACGAGAAGGCAAAACGTCTGCCGCCTCTGTGCGAAGGCGAGCAGCTCGTCTTTGTGCGTCTCGATCCGAAGCAGCACTTTACGGAACCGCCCCCCCGGTACACCGAGGCCACGCTCGTCAAGGCGCTGGAAGACGCCGGCATCGGACGTCCCTCGACCTATAGCACGATCGTCGAAACGATCCAGGCGCGCGGCTACGTCACCCAAACGAATAGGCGTTTTGTTCCTACGGAGATCGGCGGTGCGGTAAACGATCTGCTTTCGGAGCATTTCCCCGATATCGTCGATCTGAACTTCACCGCGCAAATGGAGGGCGATCTCGACAAGGTTGCGGAGGGCGGTGAGGACTGGGTTGCGCTGCTCGATCATTTTTATGGTCCCTTTCTGCACCGGCTGAAAGCCGCTGAGAAACAGCTGCCGCGTCTGGAGCTGAAGGATGAGCCGACCGACGAGGTCTGCCCCAACTGCTCGCGTCCGATGGTCATCAAAACCGGCCGCTTCGGCCGTTTCATTTCGTGCACCGGCTATCCGGAATGCAAGACGACGCGGCCGATCTTGCGTGATACAGGCGTCAAATGTCCGAAGGACGGAGGCATGATCGTTGAACGCAGATCGCGCAAAGGACGCATTTTCTACGGCTGCGCCAATTATCCGAAGTGCGATTTTGTCTCTTGGGATCGCGTCGTTCCACAACCCTGTCCAATCTGCGGCTCGCATGTCGTCGCCAAAAATCGGCGCGGCGGCGGAGTGACGCTGCAATGCAGCGCAAATCGAGCTCACGACGTGCGATCGATCGAACAGGCAGCGCCGGAAGGCGAGCTCGCCGCAGCGTCGACGTGAACCTCACCGTCGTCGGCGGAGGTCTGGCAGGCTGCGAAGCCGCGTGGCAGGCTGCTCAGCAGGGCGTAGAGGTTGAACTGCTGGAGATGCGGCCCACCGTTTGGGGACCCGCGCACAAGACTGACGCTCTAGCGGAACTGGTTTGCAGCAACTCTTTGCGCGCAGCCGCGCTGGAGAATGCCGTCGGGCTGCTAAAGGAAGAGCTTCTCCTGTTGGACTCCATCATCATTTCCAGCGCGCGCGAGCATGCGGTTCCCGCGGGCGGCGCACTCGCGGTGGACCGCGCGAACTTTTCGGCCCGGGTGCAGGAACGCATCACTTCCCATCCGCGCATCGCACTGCGCCGCGCGGAGGTGCGAACGATTCCACAGGATCGGCCGGTGGTCGTTGCATGCGGGCCTCTGCCGAGCGAGTCCTTGAAGGCCTCGATTGACGCCCTTGTGCCGGCGGGCCGCCTGCATTACTACGATGCAGCTTCACCGATCGTCGCAGCGGAATCGCTCGATATGACCGCAATGTATCGAAAGTCCCGCTACGACAAGGGCGAAGGCGACGACTATCTCAACGTCCCGCTCGACAGGGAGCAGTATATGCGGCTGCTTTGCGATCTCCGTACGCTTGCGCGCCACACACCAAAAGACTTCGAAACGCAAGGTGCAGGAGAAGTGCCTTACTTCGAGGGTTGCCTGCCGATTGAGGAGATGGCCGACCGCGGAGATGAGGTCTTGCGTTTCGGACCGCTGAAACCCGTCGGCCTGCGCGATCCGCGTACCGGCCGTACGCCGTTCGCAGTCGTGCAACTGCGCGCCGAGAACGCCACGCGAACGGCTTACAACATCGTCGGTTTTCAAACCCGGCTCACGTGGCCTGCGCAGCGGGAAACCTTCGGTAAACTTCCCGGATTCGCCAACGCGGAGTGGCTCCGTCTCGGCGTCATGCACCGCAATACGTTTCTCGATGCTCCTCGCACGCTCAATGCGCGTTTGCAGCTTCGATCGCATCCGGCGATCTACTTTGCCGGACAGATCACCGGCGCAGAGGGATACGTGGAAGCTGCAGCCTGCGGAGCGATGGCGGGCATCCATGCCGCGCGAGAGATCATGGGGCTGTCGGCAATACAGTTTCCGCGCGAAAGCGCTTTAGGCGCGGTAGTGGCGCATCTTCAAAATGCACATTCGCACGACTTTCAGCCCGCGAACGTCACCTGGGCGCTCTTCCCGCCTCTGGAAGGAAGCGTTGGCGATAAGCGGGCGCGCCGCCGCGCGCTCGCCTCACGCGCACTCGCGTCGATACGAGCATTGCAGGAGAGGCTCGACGAACGAAACCCTCCCGCTCTAGGCTGGGTATCGAAGGAACGGCATGAAGATCAGATCGACGACGATTCTCGCAGTTCGGCGCGACGGCGCGCTGGCGATAGCCGGCGACGGGCAGGTCACATTCGATAAGACGATCATGAAGCACGGCGCCCGGAAGGTGCGCCGCGTCGCGAATGGTGCGGTCATCGCGGGATTTGCGGGTTCCGCCGCCGACGGGATCACGCTGCTCGAAAAGTTTGAAGGCAAGTACGATCAGTACAAAGACATCACCCGCGCGGCGGTCGAGCTTGCGAAAGACTGGCGTCAGGACCGGGCGCTGCGGCGGCTGGAAGCACTCTTGATCGTCGGCAATAGCGAGCATCTGCTGGTGCTCAGCGGCAATGGCGACGTGATCGAGCCGGATGAGGGTGTAGCTGCCATCGGCAGCGGCGGCCCTTACGCGCAAGCCGCAGCCTCCGCACTCATGCGAAACACGTCGCTGGAGGCGGCAGAGATTGCGCGCAAGGCGCTCGAGATTGCAGCGGAGATCTGCATTTACACCAACCGCGACATCACCGTGGAGAAGGCGTGACGGCGGCAGCCCAGAGCGAACGCGCGATTCAGTTGACGCCGCGCGCAATCGTCGCGCAGCTCGACAAGTACATTGTCGGCCAAGGGGACGCCAAGCGTGCGGTGGCGATCGCGATGCGCAACCGCTACCGCCGCGAGCGCGTCGGCGACGATTTGCGGGACGAGATCATTCCCAAGAATATTTTGATGATCGGACCGACCGGTGTCGGAAAGACCGAGATCGCGCGTCGGCTAGCCCTGCTCGCGGGCGCCCCATTCGTGAAGGTTGAGGCGACGAAATATACCGAGGTCGGCTACGTCGGGCGCGATGTCGAATCAATGGTTCGCGATCTGGTCGAGCATGCCGTTCGCATGGTCGTCGAAGAGCGCCGCTCCGAAGTGATCGATGCGGCGGACCGTCTTGCGGTCGAACGGATCGTCGACGTCCTCTATCCCGAAACACGAGCGCCTGGAGCGCAGTCGCAGAATCCTTTTGCGGCCACCCTGGGTTCGATCTTCGGCGGCGGATTTTCGGGACAGACCCAAGCGCCGCCGCAGCCTCCCCCGGCTCCTTCATCGGATGCCGCGCGCGTTCGGGAGCAAGCGCGCGCGGACATCGACCGCGGCTTCTACGACGTGCGTTTGATCGAGATCGAAATCGAAGAAGCGCCAAGCGTTCCGATTGGTGTCATCGGCGGATCGTTCGATCAAAGCGCGGGCGACCTAGGTGAGATGCTGGGCGGCATCCTGCCGAAGAAGCGCGTGAAAAAACGCGTGACCGTCGCAGAGGCCAGACGGATCTTTGCGCAGGAGGAGGCGCAAAAGCTCATCGACATGGATGCCGTCAAGCGTGAGGCGCTGCGCCGCGCGGGCGAAAACGGAATCATCTTCATCGATGAAATCGACAAGGTGGCGGGCCGCGAGGGCTCGCGGGGCCCCGACGTTTCACGGGAAGGCGTTCAGCGGGACATCTTGCCGATCGTAGAAGGCAGCACCGTGAACACGAAGCACGGAGCGATCAAGACCGACCACATCCTCTTTATTGCCGCCGGAGCGTTTCACATGACGAAGCCTTCGGATCTGATCCCCGAGCTGCAGGGGCGCTTTCCTATTCGAGTCGAGCTCCATTCCTTGACGGCGGACGATCTTGAAACGATCCTGACGCAGCCGAAAAACGCGCTGACCGAGCAATACAAGGCGCTCTTGGCGACCGAAGGGGTGAGGCTCGAGTTTCGTCAGGACGGTATCAAACAGATCGCGCAGTTTGCGATGGAAGTCAATCAGCAGAGTGAAAATATCGGCGCGCGCCGGCTGCATACGATCCTCGAGCGCCTGCTGGAAGACGTGAGTTTCGCGGCCCCCGAGGAGAGAGAGGCCGTCGCGATTGACGGCTCGTATGTTCGCGAGAAACTGCAGCGCGTCGTCGCGGATCGGGACGTGAGCTCCTACATTCTTTAGCATGCCGTATCTGCGCGCGATCCTGGCGGACGGCCATCCGGCGCTCCGTAAGACCGCTAGGAAAGTTACCGCCAAAGAGATTACGGATCCGCTTTTTCAGCAGTTGATCGACGACATGTTCGAAACGATGTACGCGGCGCCCGGCGTGGGGCTCGCCGCGCCCCAAGTCGGCGTCTCCAAGCGGCTCTTCGTCATGGACATCGGAGAAGATGAGGAACATCCGCAAGGCGGACGGTACGTCGTGATCAATCCCAGAATCGAGTCCGCTGAAGAAGAGATCGAGATGGCGGAAGGGTGCCTTTCCGTGCCGGGCCTGGTCGGCGATATCACGCGCTATCGCCGGGTTGTAGTGGACGGATTGGATCGCCACGGTGAACGCGTTCGTTTAGAGGGTTCTGACCTTTTCGCCCAAGCGCTCCAGCACGAGATCGATCACCTCAACGGCGTTCTCTACAAGGATAAAGCGCGAGATCTGCGGCCGCCGAAAACCAAGGAGGAAGGCGAAGCCGGAGAAACGGCAGCGCCGGAGCAGATGGCCGAAGCTCATTAAGGCGCTTTTCTTCGGCACGAGCGCTTTCGCCGTGCCGAGTTTGCAGGTCTCGGCGGCGCGGCTGGAGCTTGCGGGCGTCGTCACGCAGCCGGATCGTCCTTCGGGCCGCGGACACAGAACGAGTCCTTCGCCGGTCAAATCGGCGGCCGTCCCGCTCGGCGTGCCCGTCTTAGAACCGCAATCGCTGCGCTGCTTTGCTGAAGAACTCGCGGCGCCACACTACGATCTCTTCATCGTTGCTTCGTACGGAAAGATTCTGCCCGCTGCACTGCTTGCGATTCCGAAACTCGGTGCGCTCAACGTTCATCCGAGCCTGTTGCCGAAGTACCGCGGCGCAACGCCGCTTCAGGGCGCTCTTCTGGCAGGCGACAGTGAAACCGGCGTGACGGTCATCTTCATGGATGCCGGAATGGATACGGGCGACATCGTGCTGCAAGAACGCACGCCGATCGCCCCCGGAGAAACGTACGGTGAGCTGCACGATCGGTTGGCCAAGTTTTCATCCCACGCCTTGGGGCACGCCATTGATTTCGCCCGCAGCGGCCACATTCCGCGCGCGCCGCAGCAGGGCGAGCCGACCGTCACGCGACCGCTGCGGCGTGAGGATCTGGAAATAACCTGGAGCTGGCCCGCGGCGCGGATCGTCAATGCGGTGCGGGCGTACTCGCCTGTGCCGGCTGCTCGCGCGCGGCTGGGCGGTCTGCCCGTCAAGCTGTTGCGCGCACGCGAAGGTGGCCGCGCGATCGGAAGCATCGCTCCCGGAGAAATGCTTGGCACGCACGACGGCGCAGTTGCGGTGCGCTGCGGCGATCGGACCGTCGAAGTGCTCGAAGTGGTCGCTCCCAACAAACCGTTGCAAAGCGGCGCTTCGTTTGCGCAGAGCTTGAAGCCGCGATGAACGCCCGGGACGTTGCGCTCGCGGTCGTCAGAGACGTCTTCCCGGCGAATGGACCGGTGCGGGGCGCACAAGAAGCGCTGGACTATCACCTTCGCAAGAGCGAGTTGGATGAACGCGATGCGGCTCTCGCGGCCACCCTGGCGTATGGCGCGATCAAGATGCGGCGCACGATCGATTGGTATCTGGAGCCGTACCTGAGCGATCGCCGTAAGGGGCTGCCCCCGGCAATTGCCGAGATTCTGCGCTTGGGGATGTATGAGTTGCGCTTTCTTCGCAGTGCGCCGCACGCGGTAGTCAGTCAATGGGTTGGACTCGCGAAGCACTTCGGGCACACAGGTACTGCGGGGTTGGTAAACGCGGTTTTGCGTCGTTTTCTGCGTGACGATCCGCCTGTGCCGAGTCGAGAACGTTTCGCAAACGACGCCGATTTCTTGGCCGTTCGTTACTCGTTTCCAACGTGGCTGGTGCGGCAGTGGCGCGCGTCGTTCGGCGATGCACGGCTCGAAGCGATCCTTCAGGCGTGCAACGATCCGGCGCAGCCTTGCGTCGCGGTCAACCGCCGCAAATTCGAACGGGCGCAGGCAGCACGCTGGTTCGCGCAGCGCGGCGTCGAAGCGCGCGAATCGCTTCTCGCTGAAGATGCGGTCCTGCTGGAACACGGCGGCGCAGTGCGAAGGCTCCAAGAGGAAGCGCACGGCTCCTGGTGGGCGCAGAGCGAGTCGTCCGCAATGGTCGTCGACGTTTTGAATCCCCAGCGCGGCGAGGCGATTTTGGACGCCTGCAGCGGACGGGGAAACAAAGCGCTGCAGATCGCTGCGCGGCTGGACGACGACCGTCCCGCGCTGTGCGTTGATCGGGACGCGCGCAAAATAGCGGCGCTGGAGCGGCGCGCGCGCGAAGCAGATCTGCGCGTCGCGACAGTTCTCGGCGATGCGCGCGACGCACTGGACAAGCAGCGTTTCGATCGGATCCTCATAGATGCGCCGTGCAGCGGGATCGGCGTCGCGGGTCGTCATCCTGAAATGCGCTGGCGCAAGAGGCTCGATGATGGGGAGCGGCTCGCGGTGCTGCAAAATGCACTGCTCGAAGCGCTTGCACAGAGGCTGTACGACGGCGGTGCGCTGGTCTACGCTGTCTGCTCGACCGATTCGCGCGAAACAACGGAAGTGGTCGAAGCGTTCCTGAGATCACGCTCTTTCAGGCGAGGGCTGATCCCCGAGCGTTATACGAGTTTTGAAACGGACGAAGGCGACGTGCTGATCCCGCCTGGCCTGGAGGGCCGCGACGGTTTCTTTATGGCTCGCCTCGAACTGCTATGAGCTGGTTTGCGCGCATCGAGGAAACGTGCGCGGCCTTTATCGAGCGCGCGTTCGCGAGAGTCTTCCCCAGCGACTTGGAGCCGGCACAGATCGCTCGCAAACTCGTCGCGACGATGGAAGCTCGCACGGAAACGGGCGATGGCGGGATGGAGGCTCCTTCGCGGTACGTCGTTTTCGTGCATCCGTTGGATTACCGCAGGCTCGAACCGCATCGCGCATACCTGCAGGCGGAATGGACGGCGCTGCTTGCAGAGGTCGCGCAACGGGTCGGCATCCGGCTCTCCGGCGGCGCACCGGAGGTAGCTCTTCGATCGGACGCCGAGATCGTGGCAGGCGCCGTGGAGATTGAAGTTCTGTCCACGTCCGCCGAGCCGCGAGCGGGGCGATCTACCTTCGCTTTGCGTATGCTGAAGGGAGTTCCGCCGGACGGTTATTACCGCGTCTCCGGAGCTATGCGCGTCGGCCGCTCGCCTGAGAGCGACATCGTTCTGGCCGATCCAAGCGTTTCGCGCAATCATGCGCTGATCGACGTTTTAGCGGGCACGCTGATCGTGCGGGATGCGGGCTCGACGAACGGCACGCTGGTGAACGGCGAACGGGTGGCGAGGAAGGTGCTGCACGCCGGCGACACAGTTGCCTTTGGAAAGACGCAGCTGCGCGTAGAAGATGAGCAGGCATGATATTCACCGCGCAGATGCGGCTCGGATCGTTGGAATTGCTGGCGGCTCTGGCATTTTTTGCGGCGATCACCGGGCGGCTGCGCACCGTTTCGCGGTTCGAGGGCGTGCCTTTGCGATTGGAGTTGGACGTCGGGCCGCAGAATCGCCAAGGAACGGCGTACCGTGTGAGATTGACGATAGCCGCGGACGATCTCAGGACCATCGGCCGCTCCCACGAAGCCGATGTTCCGCTCGACGATCGGGAGGTCAGCCGCCGCCATGCCGGCCTGCAGGCCGGAGGCGGCCTCGCATACGTCACCGACTTGGGAAGCGTTAACGGTACGTTTCTGAACGGCAAGCGGTTGGCCGAGGGAATCGAGCTCCGGGTTGGGGATTATATTGACGTGGGATCCACGCGGATCGTCGTTCGAGAAGTGAGAGCGGCATGAGCCTAACGGTCAGCGGGGACCGCGGCTCCATCCTTTCCCGGCAGCTTGCGGTCGGTACGTATTTTTTCGCGGTAGCCAGCGGATTTGGAAGCGTCGACGGCGATCCGGCACCGGCACGGACGCTGCAGCGCCTCGGGGAAGAGCTTGCGCGACGCGGGCGGCACGATCGTTTTCGAAGGTTCTGCGCAAAACCAAAGCGCGTCGGCCGAGTGTTGGCCTCTGCCGTTTCTGCGGTCAACGCGTACGTGCATGGGCGCAGCGCCTCACATGCAGATTATGTCACCGCGGCCTGTTCGCTTACCGCTGCGCTGGTCGTCGAAAATCGCGCGTATTTGTTGCACGCCGGGTCCACGCAAGGGTATCTCGCTCGAGGCGGCGCGCTCGTTGTTTTGACGCAGCGCGAGGCATTCGATGGCGACGCCGGCTTGCCCGTCCTCGTCAACGCGCTCGGGATGGCTCCGGAAATGCGACTGTCGATTTCAACCTTTACGCTGCAGAAGGGCGACGCATTGGTGCTTCGCGGCGCACCGGATCGCTTGTTGATCGTTCGCTGCGAGGAGCTTGCCGCAGCGAGCAAGCCCTCATCGTGGCGTTGGAATCCCAAGCTCGTTCTGCGCGGTGCGATCGCTGCCGGGGCTTTCTTTGCCATGCTTTGCATTCACTGACGCTTCCGCTTCGGCGGCTGCTGCCCACGGCGGCTGCACTGGCGATCGCCGCTTTTGCATTCTCGCTCGCCCCTTCGAAAACGGTCGGACCGTTCTGGCTGCTCGCGCTCTTAGCGGTTCTTTGCGTTGTCTGGGTGCTGGCACAACCGTCGCACGCTCAGCGCGACGACGTGCTTCCCGCGCTGGCAATCCTGCTCTCCGCCATCGGACTGCTGCTGGTCGCCCGCATATCGCCGGAGCTTGCGCGCAAGCAGCAGTACTGGGTGCTGATCTCGCTCGGTTTGACGATCGTATTGGGCCCCGCCTTTACGCTGTTTCGACGGATGGCGGCCTTCAAGTACGTTTGGGTGCTGCTCTCTCTGGGCTTATTCATTCTGTTGATTCTTTTCGGTCAAGAAGTGAACGGGGCGAAACTTTGGATCCGTCTTGGCTCGATCCAATACGAACCGGTCGAACTCATCAAGCTGTTCATCGTCCTCTTTTTGGCGGCTTATCTTGCCGAGACGGCCGACGTGATCGCTCGCGCACGCCCGTGGTCTATTCGTGCAAACCTGAAGTATCTGGGGCCGCTGTTCATCGGATGGGGGCTCTCGATGGCAATCCTGATCCTACAGCGCGACATCGGCATGGCTGGGCTCTTACTGGCGACTTTCGCACTGCTGTTGTATGCGGCGACGCGCCGCGTCGATCTGCTTGCCGGCAGCCTGGCGATCTTCGCAGGCGCCGCTGCTTGGGCGATCCACCACTACAGCTACGCTGCAACCCGTGTCGCCGTGTGGCGGGATCCCTTCGCGGATCCGCTCGGTGCCGGCTATCAGGCCTCACAGGGGTACTATTCACTCGCGGCCGGAGGACTTTTCGGCACGGGCTACCGCTTAGGGCATCCGGGCTTCATCCCAAATGTCGGGACGGACTACATCTACGCTTCGCTCAGTGAAGAGTTCGGGCTGATCGGTGCGGTCGTCGTCTTGGTTCTCTACCTGATCTTAGTGCGCCGAATTCTGGCGATCACGATGGTTGCGCCGGACCTCTACACCAAGCTGCTCGCCATCGGGTTGAGCGCGACGCTCGGCTTTCAGGTTTTCATCATCGTGGGAGGCGTGATTGGGCTTTTTCCTTTGACCGGCATAACGCTGCCCTTCATCTCGTATGGCGGCAGCTCACTGGTCGCAAATTTCCTGCTGGTCGGATTGGCTTGGGCCATGAGCGCCCGTCCGCTGCGTGACGAAAGGCAGGCACCCGCGCTTTTGGGGAATAGTACTCGAGCATAGCGCCTTCTACAAAGGATGATGAGATGCAGCGATCCGTATCCGCACTGCTGCTGGGAGCAGCAGCCTTCGTCAGCGCGCTAACCGCCTGCTCTGGAGGAAAGAACGCCAACACGAGCACGACGACGACCAAGACAACGACGCAATCTTCCCCCGGCGCGTCGCCGTCGGCGATGCAGTCCAGTGCGCAGATGGCCAAAGCCGGCGCCTCGATGAAGAAGTCCAACGGTTCCGCGGTCTATACAGCCAACTGCGCGAGCTGCCATCAGGCAAACGGCAAAGGGCAGGCCGGTGTTTTCCCGCCGCTGGCGGGCAACGCCGTCGTCACGGGCGATCCGAAAAAAGTCATTCATATCGTGAAGAACGGCTTGAGCGGCAAGATTACGGTCGGATCGATGACGTTCAATGGGCAAATGCCGGCCTGGAAGGGCACTTTGAGCAACAATGACATCGCCGCCGTCATCACCTACGTGCGATCTTCTTGGGGAAATCACGGCAGCGCCGTGACGGCTTCACAGGTAGCGTCGACCCCGTAGCTTCGTTGCGTGGTTTCGGGCTGGTCGCGATCGTCTTCGCGATCGTCATGCTCGGAACCACGTTTCCGGCGCCGCTCTATCCCCTAGCACAAGCCGGCAAACAAATCGCCTAAGTACTCGACCATTCCCGGATCGAGACGGTGCAAGCGGTCGCGCGTGGCTTGCGGCCACAGCGAAACCGGATCGTTGGCCTGGACGTACGCGCGCAGGCCTTCGGCGAAATATTCGTCGATGCCGGTCGCGGCATACGGCGTGACGAATGCCCGCGCTGCAGCAAAGAGCGCACGAATGCGCGGATCGATTCCCGATCGGTAGACGCCGCCGCCGAGCGCGCAATCCAACGCATGGCCGAATTCGTGCGCGACGGTCATAACGCTGCGCGACCGCAGATACACTGTGCGCTCCTCGACGACGAAGAGACCCGCCGGCGGCGCGGGCCATGCATCGACGTCGATTCCAAGCCGCTTGAGCGCGTGCGAGCGCCGATCGTATCGTTCGCGCCTCGAAAGCGTGACGATGCGCACGCCGTTTGCAGCTGCGAAACGAAGCGCCGCCGTTCCAAACCTTGCGAGCGTGGCAGCGACGCGCGGTTCAGCGGGCGCGTCGAGCAATGCGGCAGCAGCATCGAGCGCGTAGGCAGACATCGCCCGATGCTGCGGCGTCGGGATGATGGCGAAGTTACGAGAGTATTGCTAAGGTGTTGGACTTGAAGAAGGCGAGGGCGCTTTCTTTTTCGGCGCCGGCTTCGCTTCGAGCGGCAGGAGCTGAAGCAACTGCTGCTGCTGAATGCGAAGCAGATCGTTGATTTGCCGCTCCAGATCGTTGCGCAATTGCAGCGCGGTCAGATCGCGCTGCGTTTGAAGGTTCAAGCCTTGAGCCGCCAGTTGGTTTACCGTCGTCTGCTGAATCTGCTGACGAACCAGCGCCTGTTCCAGCGTCTGCTCCAGCTGCTGCTGGGCGATCTGCTGCTGCACGATCCACCAAGTAGGCGGGACCTGATTGGCGCGAGCCGGCGAAAAGCTGATCAGCGCGGCAAGCGCCGCAGCTGCCGCCGCTGCGGCGAGTTTCTGCATGCCCTGTAAGACTACAACGGTTCGCTGCGCAGTTCCAGCCTTGGAACTGCTTGCCGAAGCCGATGCTTAGATCCGAAAGATCTGCGTAAAGCGATCAAGCAGCGCGGGGTCGCCCGTGATGCGAACCACGCCGGAGCATATCGCGTCGCGAGGTGCGATCTCGCCGGCCATCAGCGCCTTGAGCGCCGGCCCGGTTTCGACGATCAGATCGGCAGCCGGAAGCGGCCCTTTTCCGACGGTTAGCGCGCCGTGCTCGATGCGCGCGTGCAAGACGACGTCGCCCATCCGAAGTTCATACGCGGCCGTCAAGCCGGCAGCGGCCTGATGTTGAAAAGTCGTCCGAAGCGCCATGATGAGGGAATCTGGCGTCACGATTTCGTCGGGCCGCGGCTCGTCGAGCAGCTTGGCGCCCCATTGTCCCAGCGCCAGGACCGGCCGCTCCAGCCCGGCACCGCGTGGTGTCAGCTGATAGACGACTCCGCCGGCAGGGCGGGGTATGGCCTGGCGCTCCACCAGCCCCGCTGCTTCGAGCTCTTTGAGGCGGGGCGGCCAAGATATTGGTGGGGATTCCGGGCAGCCCTCGAAGGAGGTCGCTAAAGCGCTTCGGACCCACGCGCGATGATGGCGCAATAACTTTGGGCGTTTCTCAAAACGTGCAAGATCGCAGAGCAGCCTTTGGACTCGCGCACGAACACAACCAAATCGCACTGTATCATTTAGATGCAGGGTCAGGAACTTTATACAATGAGCGACCACAAACGCCCGAGAGAATCATCCGGTACAAAGATCACTGAATCCAATAGACCTGCTGCCGGTACGCCTGGAGCCTCGCGCGCGAAGACCAAGTTTTTCTTCCGGCCGGACACACCGCCGGAAGAAATTGCCAAGCAGGTTTGGAACGAACTCCATAAGGACGACGAGAAATGAGATATATCTTTATCGCGCTACTGCTGGTATTGACTCTCCCTGCACATGCGCGAGCAAATACGCCCTACGACGATGAATGCGAAGCAGCGTACCACACAGACGATTGGATTGGAGTATCGGTCTATTGCGCGAAGGAGGCCGAAACGCTTGACCTAGAGGCTATGCAGCAATCGGGCGAACTGTACTTTCAAACGAAGAATCTAGAAGCACTCTGCCTGATCCAAGCCGCACAGGGCGAAATGCACACCTACGGCAAACCTATGGACAAGACGTGCCCAGTCTGCGCGACTTCTACGGCAAAGCGTTCGATTGGCAGATGAGCTCGTTTCCCTTACCTGATGGATCGACGGAGTATACGATAGTCCAGGGCGGCCCTATCAATGGCGGCATCGGCGCCTGTCCGGACGGCACTAACGCCGGGCACGTCACGTTTTACATCGGCGTTGACGACGTCGACGCGGCGCTGCGCAAGGTAGAAGAGCTGGGCGGCAAGGGCGTGATGGGCCCCGTGAGGGTGCCCGGCGGTCCGATCATTGCGCACTTTGACGACCCGCAAGGACATTTGATCGGTCTGGTACAGGTCGCCTAAGCAAAATGAATCGCGTAATCTTTCACGCAGCGCGCATCTTGCTCGGACTGATTTTCTTGCTCTTCGGCTTGAACGGCTTTTTGCTGTTCATGCCGTCGCCACCGCATATCCCGGGCAACGCGGGCGCATTTTCCGGCGCGATGATGACCTCGCACTACGTCTACCTGACCGCAGGCGTTCAAGTTCTGGGCGGACTGCTGCTGTTGCTGAATCGATGCGTGCCGCTCGCTCTCGTGTTGCTTGCAGCGGTGATCGCGAACATCTTGACGTTTCACATTACGATGATGCCGCAAGCGCTCGTACCGTTCCCGATCCTTGTCACGGTGTTATGGTTCCTCGTCGCCTGGCCGCTCCGAGAGTATCTTGCGCCGCTGTTGACACGAAGAGTTACCCTTTCGTGATGCTCGGCAAGGAGAAAATTGCCATGCAGAAGATCGTTCCGTTCTTGTGGTTTGAAAATAAAGCGGAGGAGGCTGCCGATTTCTACGTTTCCATCTTTAAGGATGCGAGGATCGAAAACGTCAGCCGCTATGGAGACGCGGGACCGCTGCCCAGCGGTACCGTGATGGTTGTCGAGTTCCAACTCGAAGGCCAGGAGTTCATGGCGCTCAACGGCGGACAACCGGCCGAGCCTTCGCAGGCGATAGCGCTGTTCGTCAACTGCGAAACGCAGTCGGAGGTGGACAGGTTGTGGGACAAGCTCTCCGAAGGCGGCGAGAAGCTCCAATGCGGCTGGCTGCGAGACAAGTACGGTTTTTCATGGAACATCGTTCCTGCGGGTTTGAGCGAATTGCTTGGATCGGGCGACCGCCCCAAGGCGCAAAACGCCATGAAAGCGATGCTTCAAATGGAGAAGTTGGACATCGATGCGCTGCGGCGCGCATACGAAGAAGGGTAGCGTGGCGCGGAGAGCGCTCGCGCGCAAGAAGTAGCCGATGTATGGATATCACGCGCCTTTGCGCGAGATGCGTTTCGTATTGCGTGAAGTGGCAGGTCTGGATGACGTCAGCCGCCTTCCGGGTTATGAAGATTCCGCGGATCTCTCCGAGCCGATCTTGGAAGAAGCCGCGACCTTCGCGAGCGAGATCCTAGACCCGCTCAATCAGCGCGGCGACCGGGAGGGCTGCTCTTGGAATGGCGGCACCGTCACCATGCCTTCCGGATTTAAAGATGCGTACGCGCGGTTTGCCGCGGCCGGATGGATCGGATTGCCGGTCGCGCCTGAATATGGCGGGCAAGGGCTGCCGGCGCTTTTGCTTGCGCCCACGCTCGAAATGTGGAACGCAGCCAACATCGGCTTTGCGAATGGTCCGCTTCTCAATCAAGGCGCGATCGAAGCGATCGAGATCGCGGGTTCGAACGATCAAAAGCAGCGCTTCATTCCGAGATTGGTCGATGGGACATGGATGGGCACGATGTGTTTGACGGAGCCGCAGGCGGGTTCCGATTTGGCCCAGGTTCGCACCCGCGCGGTCCCGGACCGCGATCACTACCGTCTGTCGGGCCAAAAGATTTTCATTACTTTCGGCGAGCACGACATGGCCGAAAACATCATCCACCTCGTTCTTGCCCGTTTGCCGGATGCTCCGGAAGGGACTAAGGGCATCTCGCTCTTTATCGTTCCAAAGTTTTTGATCGGGGAAGACGACTCACTCGGGCCGCGCAACGACGTCGTCTGCGCCGGCATCGAGCACAAGATGGGTCTCAATGCAAATCCGACGTGCACGATGAACTATGGCGAGCGCGGCGGCGCGCTAGCGTATCTCCTCGGCGAGCCGCATCAGGGTCTCAAGTACATGTTCGTGATGATGAATGCCGCACGATTCAGCGTCGGCGTGCAGGGCATGGCGGTTGCCGATCGCGCCTACCACAGCGCTCTGCAGTACGCGAAAGAACGCGTGCAGTTTCGGCGCATCATCGAGCACCCCGACGTGCGCAGGATGCTGATGGACATGAAATCTCGCGTCGAAGCAATGCGTGCGTTGGCATATACGACCGCGGCATCGATCGATTTTTCGCGCAGAGATCCGGATCCCGGCGCCCGAGCACGCCACCGGTCGTTCGTCGATCTCCTGATTCCGATCGTCAAAGGCTGGTGCACGGAGAGTGCGATCGACATCGCTTCGACCGCGATGCAAGTGTTCGGAGGGGTCGGCTATGTAGAAGAGACGGGAATCGCGCAGCAGTACCGCGACGTGCGCGTGAGCGCGATCTACGAAGGCACGACGGGAATCCAAGCCGCCGATCTGGTGGGGCGCAAGATCGCAAGCGACGGCGGTGAGACGGCGGCCGCCGCGATCGGGCGAATGCGCGACGATGCCGGCGCACTTTCTGTAGCGCCGCTGGCTCGCGCGCTGCTCGCTTCGATCGATCTGCTCGAGAAGGCGACGCGCTTCGTTGCCGACCAAGCTCGCGAAGATATCGCGAGCGCGCTGGCATGCAGCGTTCCCTATCTCATGCTGTGGGGCACCGTAGCCGGAGGCTGGCAGCTCGGACGAGCCGCCGGCGCGGCGGCGTCAAAAGCAGAAACTGGTGATGCGGAATCGGAGTTTTATGCTGCCAAAGTGGCAACCGCGAAATACTACGCGAGCCACGTTTTGAGCCGGACCGCCGCGCTGGCGCACGAGATTGTCGTAGGCTCGGGAGACGTCATGGCGCTCTCGGAGCAGCAGCTCGACCTCGATCGCAAGAACGCAGCGCTGACCTAAGCGCCGTCCCCCAGACGGGGTAAGAGGCCATCACACCGTCTCATTTGGAGGAATTTCGATGAAGCATGCCATGGGCAAACTCGCGACGGGCGCGATCTTTGCTGTAGCGTTGGGCGTGATGCCGGCTACTGCGATGGCGCAGAGCCCCGCCGCGAGCCCCGCAGCAACAGCTGCGGCCAGCCCGAGCACGACTACGACGACGACCACGACCGGAGCTGCGAACACCGCGACGACCAGCTCGGGTAACAGCTGGTGGGGATTAATTGGTTTGATCGGACTGCTGGGGCTGCTCGGGATGCGCCGAAGCTCGACGGCAGTGGTCGATACCTACGATTCAACACGTACGCGACCGTAGCGCCTGATTTTCAGCGGTAAAAAAGTGCGGCGGTGGTCTCCACCGCCGCACTTCTGTTGCGTAAGTTCAGTGAGCGCAACGTTGAAGGGAACCAGGAAACGCCCTGATGGCGGATACGTCGGCCTGGGCATACACTTTTAGTCAGGTAAGGCGGCCGTTTCAAGGTTGCGCCACCTGTGGGCGCGCAGGCTGATGCCGTAATACTGCGCCGCGGCCTTGATATTCGCGAACGCAGCGGCGCGCTCCGCATCGTCGACGCCGTCGACTTGAGAAAATCGCGCGATGGCGCTGCGGACGTGCGCTGCATCGGTCAACGGCTCTTTGCGTTCTTTTGGAAAGGCAAACGCGCTGGACGGCAGGTCCGCGCGTTTTGTGCCTCTTGCGGTGTCCGGCGGTTTCCAGGTGATCTTCATGCAAGGGTCATCGCATGAAGCGATGTCCGAAACATTGCCGCCGGACGAACATCTCTCGTTCGTCGGCCAGGCTATTCGCCCGCTCCTAGATCTCCTCGCGAGGCGCTCGCATCGCCGGAGTTTTCGTCCTCGTCTTCCTCATCCGAGTCTATGTCCTCGGTGTCCGTCAATTCGTCTTCGTCGTCGGGACCGTTTGGCCGATTGCGTTCATCAGTCGAGTCTGTATCCACGCCGGTTCCTCCTTCGGGTCTGGTGAAGAGGTGTACCCAAGAACTGGCGAGGCGCAGCTTGGCGCCGGCGCGAAAGTGAGGGCAACCTAGTGATCGCGACAGAGCTCTTTGCGCGGGGCTTCGAACGTGCGCTCTGCGCCGTCGCACCGAGAAACGTCTGCCGCCTCGTGCGAGACTCCGATCTCTTCGAGGGGCAATCATACTCGCTCGATGCATTTCATGATGCCTGCGAGCCGTACTTCGAGCGGCCGTACGACTTCTTCGGATCTTTCGGCCGGCTGCAAGGGTTGCGTGAAGTGCGAGAGGTCTCCGCTGACTACCGCCAGTTCATTTTTGCCAGCCCGCTGACGAGCGGCTGGGAATGCAACGATACCGTTCCCTTCAAATGGTTTCGCGGCCGATGTTCTTCCGGAACGGTGCTGCTGCTCGCGCCGGGGTGGGCGAGAGTGGACCAGCAGCTCGAGGAGGCGGTCTGCCGCCGCATGGCGCGGTCGGGCGTCGACATGGTGCTGCCGACCGTACCGTTCCACCACGCGCGCAGACCGCCGGGATCGACCAATGGCGAGTATTTCATCAGTCACAACGTCTTACTGACCGTTGCCGGTTTTCGGCAATTCGTGGCTGAGATTCGTCAGCTCGTCCGGTACATGCGCCAGAGTTACGATCACGTCGGACTGATCGGTCTAAGCAGCGGCGGGTTCCAGACGGGGCTTGCATCGCTTGGAGAGGCAGTCGACTTTCTTTTCCCGGTCATGACCGGATGCGAATTAGGCAAGATCACCTGGTCTAGTCTGCTCACGCGGCGCATTCGAGCGGCGCTGGAGGCTGCTGGATTGAACGAGCCGGCGCTCTCAAAAGCGTGGGCAATCGCCGACATGGCCGTCGTCGGCAAGCACTCGCGTGCCCGTTACTGCAAGCAGTACCTCACGCGCTACGACGGGATCGTTCCGCTGCCGTACCAGCAACGGTTGTGGGAGGTGCACGGCAGGCCGGAAAGCCTCGTTCTGGAGGCCTCGCACTATAGCATTATTTTCTCGCTGAAGCGCATCGCGCGGGACATCGTTTCAGTCGTCCATCAGCGGTCGTGATCGCTCAGGAATGGAAGATCGGCGGCTTGGTGCAAGGCGTCGGTTACCGGTTCTTCGTTTTCCGGCTTGCGCGGCAGTCGCAAGTCGCAGGCTGGGTACGCAACGCGCCACACATCGTCGAAGTGCACGCGGAAGGCGACCCCGATGCGATGGAACGCTTCGATGAAATCTTGCGCACGCAAGTTCCGCCTGGCGCGCACGTGAGTTCCTTCGAGGTGCGTGATGCGCGGGTCGAAGGGCTGCGCGATTTCACGATTCGACCGAGTTCGCGAATATAGAAAGGCACCGGCGAGTTGCGCCGGTGCCTGTGTGATTTACAGCGTGACCTTTTGGCGGTTCGCTAGAACGCTCCGGTTCCGTAAGGCGTGCCGTTGCCCGTTGGGCCGTCGTAACCGACTCCTGCGTAGCAGATGTACTGGAACGAGTGGCAGTCCTGTCCTTCGGCGTTCAGAATGCCGCTCTGTCCGTTATTGCCGATGGTCACGTCGGTCAGGGCAGTCGAGTGCGCCGCTGCGGCGGTCCAGATCGACTTTGCGTTCAGATCCGTCGAGCCATGTCCCGAAAGGGCGTAGATCGAGGCAATGATGGGAGAAGAGACGCTCGTGCCGCCGAACACGTAGTAGCCTGCGGTTACGCCGTAGGAGTCGTAAACGTAGACTCCGGTGTACGGATCGGCAACTGCGGAAATGTCCGATTCGGCTCTCTTGTTTGTGCCATCGCAGTTATTCGCCGTCGGTATCCACGTCGGCTTTGTGACGAACTTCGAACAGCCGCTGCCTGAACCGCTCCAAGCCGTTTCCAACCAGCCGCGCGTGTTGTTGTAAGGAAAGATCGAGGTACCGCCGACGCAGACGACGGTCGAATAAACGCACGGCGCTTGAGGACCGGCATTGAAACTATGGTCGCCGGCGCTTGCCGTCAGCGTGACGCCCGACAAGTTGAAGTGTGCGTCTGCCGACGTATACTCCAAACCACCGAAGGAATTGCTGATCTGTTTGGCGCCTGCGGTTTTTGCGGCCCCTTCGGCGATCCCAAGGTCGCTGAAGCTGGCACTGTTCGCTTCGATCAGAACGATGTGGCAGAGTGGGCAGACTGCCGAAACCATGTCAAGGTCCAGCGAGATCTCCTGCGCCCAGCCAGCATTCGAAGTCGGAAGCGGTGATGTTTTTCCCAATTGGTTGAGGATTTTCAAACATCCGGTCGCGACGGCGCATGCTCCCAGACCGAATTGGCTTCGATACTTCGCGAGATCTGTTGCCGCGTTTGGATCGTTAAAAGCGTCGACGATGCCCACGACTTGTCCTGATCCCTTCGTCGTGGACGGCAGGTTATACGCCGTGCGGATATGCGCGGGATCGAGCGGATAGAAATAGTTGGAAGAGGTCAGCGCTCGCACGTCGGTTCCGGCGGGGAGCCGCATAGCGGCGTAAGCCGGCGCAACTTTGTAGAACACATCGGTGCGGAACAATGCGAAGCACTGGGCGAATCCTTGCCCTCCGGGCGCGCATGACGCACGAACGTTCTTATCTGCAGTGGGAAATCCGGGGAAGGCGGGCGCGCTTGATCCGGGGCCGTTCGGAAGGAGCGAGTTCGTCGCTCCTTGTCCCGAACAGGCAGCGATGGCAAGCGCTCCGGCACATGCCAGTAGAAGGCGCTGTATTCTCATTTGACCTCCAACAAATCTTGAACAAGCGCCTCATACACCCGCATTGGAGCCGCTCGGAACCTTGCCGTTTCGCCGCTGCGGCGGCGGCTTACTGCGAGGCGTGGACGCGGCGTCCACCTGCAGAAAGAGGCCCGAGACGTTGCCGTCCCGGGCCTTATAGGACTAGAGCATGGCGCGCTTGGTTAAAAGGCGCCGATTCCGTTGGGCGTGCCGTTGCCGGTTGGACCGTCATAGTGCGGCATCGCGTAACAGCTATACGGGAACGGGTTGCAGAGCTGTCCGACGGCATTGAGGATATCTTCTTGACCGTTATTGCCGATCGTTACGTCGTTGAGTGAACTCGGGTTCGAGACTGCTGCAGCCCAGATCCCCGCTGCATTATGGATGATCCAGCCTGGATTTCCCGCCAGCGCAAAGACACTGGCGATGATCGGTGACGAAACGCTCGTTCCACCGAAGACATAGAAGCCCGGCGGTATGCCGTACGAGTCGTAGACCACGACGCCTGTAAAGGGATCCGCAACGGCCGACACATCGGACTCAGTGCGCATGCCGGTTGTTCCGCACCCATAAGCGGCTGGAATGAAACTCGGCTTAGGAACGAACTGGGAGCAGCCGCTGCCCGCATAGCTCCACGCCGTTTCAATCCAACTGCGATGGTTGTTGTACGGAAAAAGCGACGTGCCGCCGACGCAGACGGTTGTCGCATACGCGCACGGCTCTTGTGGTCCAGCGTACCAGCTGCCATCGCCGGAGCTGGCCACGACAACTGCACGCCTAAGCACGAAGTTCGGATCCGACGACGTATACTCGGGGCCGCCGTAGGAATTGCTGATTTGAAACGCGCCGGCAGCTTGCGCCACAAACTCTGCTCTGCCGAGGTTGTTGAGGAAATTATCGTTGGCCTCCACCAGAACAATCTTGCAGAGCGGGCAGGTCGCCGAAACCATATCCAGGTCCAGCGAAATCTCTTCAGCCCAGCCGACATCGGGAGGGGGCAGCGGAGACGTGTGGCTGTCCTGGTTCAATTTTGTGAAACAGCCGTTTCTCGTCGTGCACGGCGGTAAGCCGTACGCGGAACGGTAGACGGCAAGGTCCGACTCGGCGTTCGGGTCGTCAAAAGCGTCGACGATTCCGACGGTTTCACCCTTGCCGGCGACGACGCTGGGCAGACGGTACGCGAAATCGATCTGCCGCGGCCCAAGGGGACCGAAGTAAACACCGCTAGAGATGGCCTTGAGGTCGGTCCCTACCGGTAATTTTTGGCTGGTGTAAGCCGGTGCTTGTTTACTGGAGTAGAACACATCGGTACGGATGAGCGCAAAGCATTGAGCTTGGCGCTTGCTTGCGGGCGGCGCGCAGGCCGCGCGAACCTTGGAACCATACGGGCTCGCAATTGGCGTCTTCATTCCCGCCGCCATCGATCCAGCCGAACCGGATGTTGATGTGCCGCCCGAGGGAACCATGGGAGCCGTCCCACCTTGTCCGGAACACGCTGCGATCGACAGCGCTCCGAGACACGCCAAGATAAGGCGCTGTAGTCTCATTAGTGCCTCCAATGGAAAAAGTGACCTGCGCCTCATGTCACCCGGGCATAAGTCGCGCGGAGCCGCATTCGTTCGGCAGCGAGATATTTTTCACCCTTTTTTCATGCGCGAGCGGCACAGACGTTTGCGCGCGTTCTTCTCATATGATCGCCGCACGGCTGCTTGCCCTCTGAGCGTTTTATGCAGGCGCTCGCACCGCGATGATATGACCGGAGGGAAGCATGCCAAGGCTCATGTAAGCGCTTCACATGAGAGCAACTTGGAAACCGCACGAAAAACACGGTGATTTGACCGAGCGTGGCGATTTGCCCAACAGCGTCTTCGCCTTTCCGAAAAAGCGCAGGGAGCCGATGACGGATGCTTCTCACGTACGCAACGCAATCGCACGTTTCGATCAGGTGCGCGGCGTGTCGGATGAAGAGCGCGAACAGGCATTTGTCAACATCAAAAAGGCTGCTGCTTACTACGGCGTCGGGATGTCGGAGTCGCAGTGGGAAGAGCTGGGACGGCGTCCGAGCACCGGGAGGCCTCGCGCTGCGCGCAAACGCTCGGCACGCAAAGCCGCAGCGACCCGCAAGCGCCGCGGCACTGGGCACAAGAAGACCGCCGCGCGCAAGCGAGGCGCACGCCGGGCTGCGGCCACGCGCGCTGCAAATCGAAAAAAGAAATCAAACCGGAAGCGTAGGTGAGGTCTAGGAACAATTCGATGGTGCCGGCTTGCCGGCAAAGCGATCGGCCAGCCACGCCTCAACTTGATCGAGCGAGGCGGCGAGAACCGTGGAGTGATTCTCCCCGGGGAGTTCGCGGTACAGCAGCTTGACGGGGCGTTGACAGAGTTCGAATTGGAGCGAGGACGTTGCATCGGGTTGAACCATCGGATCGGCGCTGCCTTGCAGCAGCAAGAGAGGGACGGCGATGCGCTGCAGACCAGGTTCGTTCGCGATGAAGTCGCGCATCAACGGCTGCAAGTCCACCCCGCTGCGAAAGATGCTTGCGGGTGTGAACGACACCCATGACGAGTTGCGCATCAGTTCGTCAACGCAGCGCGCTTGCAACTCCGGCAAAGCTGCAAGCGCTTGCGGCGAGAGGATATCCGAAAGGCGAATCGCGGGATCAGCTGAAGCTATGCCTTCGATCATCATCGCAGAAAGCACGAGGTTAGGCCCGGGATCGGCCGACTGCGACATGGCGTGCAGCAGCGTGCCGATCTGCGATCCCGGCGCGTAGGAAACTGCTCCGAGTAGTTGCAGCTCCGGCGCCCAAGCGGTTCCGGCGGCAGCGGTGGCAATTGCGGCTGCGCCGCCTTCCGAATGCCCCATCACGATCCAGCGTTTGCCAATCCGGGAATCAATGCCCCGCGCAGCTCGGACGATGTCGGTTAGGTCATGCGCGGATGCCGCGGCGACGAAGTACGGATGGATTCCCGGTGTGCCTTCACCTTCGTAATCCGTTTGCGCGATCGCATACCCCAGCGCAACCAAATGATCCAGAAAACGCTGCTCGAAAGTCGGCTTTGCTTCGTGCGACGGAGCGCATTGCGGCGCGTTCCCCTCCGTACCGTGCGCCCAACTGATGATCGGCCATCCTCCCGGCGGCGGCGCTCCGCGCGGGATCGCCAGTGTGCCCGAGACCGCGACGTCGGCGCCGGTCGCCGAGCGCGTGTGATAGAGGAGCAGCCAATTTGCCCCCGCGCTTGGAAGCGCTACGCCCGAGGACAACGGGCGCGACCAAATGACGTCGCCGGGTTGTCCCGCCGGCAACGGCGATGGGACGGGGTAAAATAACGAGCCGAGGACCAATGATCCGAGCAACGCGATCACGCCGAACTAACGTCCGGCTGCGGCAGAGAGTGACGCGTTGACTTTCAGTGGAACAGAGACGGTGGGGCAAAAACACGATCCCGTGGGTGCCGCGCTGGAAGTTGTCGAAGCGCGATCTGTACGACGTGGCGCTCTATGTTTACACGCGGCTCAAATAACGGGATTGTTTCGTTCCATGCCCTAACCGCGTTTTTATGACCGTACGCGTACTGAAGCCGCTGATCTTCGGTTTCCTGGTTGTGGCCGCAGGTGCGGCTGCGAAACCGGCGGCGACCCCGACGCTCAAACAAGCCTTGGGTGCGCAGCTCCGGCAGTATCTGGCGTCGCGCGGCTCCATCGAGCACATCTCCGCTGTTTCGCTCAGCGTGAGCTTGCGCGGAAAACCCACAACGATCGATGTCACGGCGGGCCGCACGATGTATCGCGGAGGCAGCTCCGTCACGCCTGAAAACCTCTTCCAGATCGGCAGCAACACGAAGTCTTTCACCTCGGCCGAAGTCTTGCAGCTGGAAGCGGAGCACAAGCTCACGCTCGACCAAACCGTCGGACATTGGCTGCCGCAATATCGCCAGTGGAAAGACGTCACGATCTACCGACTGCTCGACATGACCAGCGGCATACCGACCTACGACAACATGCAGCCGATGGAGCGCGACTATGCGCGCACTCCACGCGCCTATTTCTCACCGCAACGGCTCATTGCGTACGTCGGTCCGCATGCAGCACGGAAAAAGGGCTGGTATTATTCCAACACCGGTTACCTTCTGACGCAGCTGATCATCGAACGTGCCGCACGGAACTCGTATGCGAACGAGATCCGTAAACGATTCATCGACGGACTGGGGCTGCGCGAAACGTACTACGAGCCGCACCTTTACCCATCCGAGGTTCAACGCCGCATGGTTGCGGGTTACTTCGACAGCGACGATAAGGACAACGCCGGACTCGCGCCGCTTCTGCGCAAAGACGTCCGGCGTTATAGCGTTTCATGGGCGCAGGCAGCCGGGGCAATCGTTTCGACGCCACGAGATCTCATCCGCTGGGTGCGCGCGCTCTTTGGCGGCCCGATGCTGCCGCCGCAGCAGCGCGATGAGCTGTTGACAATCGTTTCGCAGAAGACGGGTCTGCCCATCACGGCGACGTCATCGAAGGAGCCGCGTGGATTCGGTCTCGGAGTTGGAGAAGCGACGCAGCAGCCGATCGGAACCTTTTGGTTTTATGAAGGTGAAACGCTCGGGTATCGGATGGCCTTTGCGTACATTCCGCGTGCCGATGCCGTGATAGTCGTCGGAGTGAACAGTCAGCCTCGTGCCAAAGAAGACAAGATCGGCATGCTCATAACGGGCATCTATAAGACGCTGCAAAAGTACCGGGCGATTTAAGCCTTAACGCGCCGCGGCGCAACGAGCGCACAAACCGTGAAAGCTCACTTGCACGTCGTCGATCTTCACTTTCTGTTCTGCGCCTATCCGGTTCACGAGCTTTCTGCCGGGCCGGTAAGCGACGTCCGTCACTTTTCCACACCGATCGCAGCGGAAGTGGGCGTGTGATGCCCCGGCCGGCTCGTAATAAGCGTTGTCGGCCCCGGGTACAAGGATCTCAGATATGAGTTTGAGATCGCGCAGCCGCGCGACGCCCCGGTAGACAGTCGTGAAGCCGATGGAAGGCGACCGCCGGCGCACCATCCGGTGCACGTCTGCGACGCTCAGATGACGCCCAGGTCCCTGTTCTTGAATGACGTCGTAAATGAGCCGGTAGTTCTTGGCGAGAGGCGGCTGGGCGCGGTCCAGTTTTTTCACAGCGTTCTTGCGCAGTATACCACAAAGTGCTAGCATGGTGAAACTGAAAACCATTTCCACTTGAGGAGAGGCCCCTATGAGTGACGACCGCGTCTTAACGACCCGTCAAGGGCATCCGGTCCGGGACAATCAGAATTTGCGAACGGTTGGCGAGCGCGGCCCGGCGACGCTCGAAAATTATCACTACCTCGAAAAGATCACGCACTTCGACCGCGAGCGCATTCCCGAGCGCGTTGTACATGCTCGCGGCGCGGGCGCGCACGGCTATTTTGAGTCCTACGGAAAAGTAGGTGACGAACCGGCGACCCGCTACACTCGCGCGAAAGTGATCGCGGAAAAGGGACATCACACCCCGGTCTTCGTGCGCTTTTCAACCGTCGTCGGCGGCAGAAACGCCCCGGAGACGGCCCGTGACCCGCGCGGTTTCGCGGTCAAGTTCTATACGAAGGACGGCAACTGGGATCTCGTTGGCAACAACCTGCCGCTCTTTTTCATTCGCGACGCGCTGAAGTTCCCCGATATGGTGCACGCTTTCAAACCCGATCCGGTAACCAATGCGGAAGAGCCATGGCGGTTCTACGATTTCGTGATGAATACGCCTGAGTCGCTGCACATGGTGACGTGGGTGAAGAGCCCGTGGGGCATTCCGGCGACCTATCGCGAGATGATCGGTTCGGGCGTCAACACGTATCGTTGGATCAACGATCGCGGTGAAGCGTTTCTGATCAAGTATCACTGGTTTCCGAAGGCCGGAGTCCGCAATCTCACGGCGCAGCAAGCCGCGGAACTTCAAGCCAAAGACGTCGGACACGCCACGCGCGATCTCTACGAGGCGATCGAGCGCGGCGACTATCCGGAGTGGGAGCTGAGCGTTCAGGTGATGCCCGAAGGCGAGCATCCCGAGCTCACCTTCGATCCGCTCGACGACACGAAGCTGTGGCCCGAAGATCAGTTTCCGAAACGGCCCGTGGGCCGCATGGTCCTCAATCGCAACCCGAAAAACTTCTTCGCTGAAGTCGAACAGGCCGCATTTGGAACGGGCGTTCTCGTGGACGGCATGGATTTCTCCGACGACAAGATGCTGATCGGACGCACGTTCTCGTACTCGGACACCCAACGCTACCGCGTCGGTCCAAACTATCTGCAGCTGCCGATCAACAAGCCGCAAGTTCCGACGCACACGAATCAGCGCGACGGTCAAATGGCATACTACGTCGACGATTCGGGCAAGAACCCGCATGTGAACTACGAGCCGAGCTCCGAGAGCGGCTTGTCCGAAGCGCCCAAACCCGAACGCGACTGGTATCAGCACGTCGAGGCACACGTCATGCGCCACGGCATTCTGCGGACGGCTGACGACTATACGCAGGCCGGCGAACGGTACCGCTCGTTCGAAGCGTGGGAACGTGAAGATCTGCTCAATAACGTCAGCGGCGACATGAAACGTTGCCCGGAGGAGATCCAACTGCGGATGGTGTGGCATCTCCATCACTGCGATCCGAACTACGGTACGGAAGTGGCGAGGCGCGCAGGCATCGATCTGGAGAAGGCGTTGAAGCTCGATCCGCTGCCGAACCGTCCGGCGCCTCATCAGGATCGCGAACTGACGATCGAATCGGAGCACAAGGCCGAGACGGGCAACGGTTCGAGGGCTCAGCGCGAAGCAGAACAGCCGGTGGGAGCTTCCGCGACCTGACAATACCATTGCGATTCCCTGCAAAGGCGGCCCCAAGGGCCGCCTTTCTTTTGATGGACAAGCGCAGTCCGGAGGGCGCAACAGAACAACTGCGAATCTCTCTTCGGCCCTTGTCAAGAAGGAGCGTGCATATGGCGTTTTCCAGAAAGCAATTTGTCTCTCTCACTGCTCTCGGCGTGTCGGCCGCAGCTCTGGGTGCCGATCGCAAAGCCGATGCGGCGAGCGATCAAAGAGCTCCGGTGCATTTCCGCGTCCTCAAGCCTGGTCAATACGATCGAGCGCTGATGATGAAGAAACTCGGCGTGAACAAGGCCAACAAACAGGTCTTCCAATCCGTTTCGCCGCTCGTCGTCGCCCCGGGGGTCGCCAGCGTCTACATCCACATGCAGAACTCGATGAATGCGTATCAGTTCTCATTCGATCAAGGAGCCGGCAGCCTAGCAACCTTAGCGGTGTTCATCGGCCCGTCGATTGTTCTGGGGCTCAACGATGCGATGTGGCGGAAGTACCGGTTCGGTGATGCGCTGAAGTTAGCGCAGACCAACATCTACTACCGGGCAACCTCCAATCTCAACGCCTCCGCCTCACCTGACGATCCGAACGGCATGTACCAGGACTGGAGCGCGCAAGCGGTGGCCAAGCGCGGGGGATCCTTCATGGTCTGCCACAACGCGACCAGCGCGATAGCGGCGATGTTCGCCGGTAAGAGCGGGCGCAGCGCCAACAGCGTGCTTGCCGACTTCGAACGCAATCTGCTGCCGGAGTTCCAGATGGTGCCCGCCGGCGTTGCAGCGGTTCAGATGGCGCAAGACCACGGGTGGCAACTCTATCCGATCATCTAGAGGTTGATTAGCCGGCGGACGAAACGCCGATGAGCTCGTGCAGCGGCGTTTGCGGGCGCGCGCCGAAGTGGCTGATAATCTCCGAAGCGGCAAGGCTGCCGAAACGGCCGCACTGCGCGAGTTGCGCCTTGCGCGTTAGACCGAAGAGAAAACCGGCGGCGTAGAGATCGCCGGCGCCGGTCGTATCCACGACTTGCGTCGCGGGCGCCGCCGGAATCTCGATGGTTTCATCTGCGCTCAAGACAATAGATCCGTAGGCGCCGCACGTTATTGCGGCCAGCTCCGTCATCGAACGCAACCGGACGATCGCGCGCTGCAGATTTTCAGTCTCAAAGAGCGCCAAAACCTCTCCTTCATTGCAGAACAGCATGTCCACGTGATGATCCACGAGTTTCATGAACGCGCTGCGGTGCCGCTGGACGCAAAAGGGATCCGAGAGAGAGAGAGCCACTTTTCGGCCGGCTTCGTGCGCAATCTCCGAAGCCTTGTGAAACGCTTCTTGTGCGGCCGGCTGATCGTAGAGGTATCCTTCGAGATACGTGAACTGCGCCGATGCAATCAAATCCGCATCGATGTCGTCCGTGGTCAGATTGACGCAGGCTCCTAGAAACGTGTTCATCGTGCGCTGAGAATCGGGCGTAACCAGAATAAGGCATCGTGCGGTCGCCGGCCCGTCTCCGGCAGGCGCCGTTGGAAAGACTGCGCCCGCCGCAACGATATCGTGTCGAAATTCGCGGCCGAGAGCGTCATCGCGCACTTTACCGATGAATCCCGTCTTGCCGCCCAGCGAAGCGATGCCCGCGATGGTATTGCCGGCTGAGCCCCCCGACGAGACGACGGCAGAGCCCATCGCGTTATAGATCGCTTCAGCGCGCGCCTCATCGATCAACATCATGGACCCCTTGACCATGCCGTGCCGGACGAGAAAATCGTCTTCGGCCGAGGCGATCACGTCCACGATCGCGTTTCCGATGCCTACCACGTCGAGCGTGCTAGCCGCCATAGCGCGTCTTTTCCGGTGCGGCCCGGCGCTTCCCCGCAACGGCTTAGAGGATGGGTACGTTATCCGTACGGCGCTTTGCACATCCACACGCACTCCATTTCGGAAGAAAGGGACATGCATTGAAATTGCTGAGATTCATTGCCCCGGCGCTGTGCGCAGCACTAGGGCTCGCCTCGTGCACTGGATCCGGGTCGCCTTTCGGGCCAAGCCCGACTCCTACGCCACAAAATCTTGCCAACACGTCGCTGCCGTTCTACTTGCCGCTTGCGGACGGCAATTCGTGGACGTTCGACGACGGTGAGTCGATCAACGACACGGGCAGCGGTAAAGTGAGCTGCAGCTGTCCGGCAAACGGCATCTCGATCGAGGAGCTCGATCTGGACAGTTCGTCCGGGAGCTACGAAGGCTCGCTCTATTTCGACAAGCAGACTTCGAACGGACGAAACCTTACGGATTTCTTCGGAACCTCAACGAGTCGGGGAAGCAATCTCTCGTACATCTCCACGCCGAACTATCCCGATGGACTGCCTATCATGGACGATAATCCGTTTAGCGAGAGTTGGACGGATGAGAATGGTGATACGTCAACCATTGGGAGCGTCGGGCAGACCGTGACGCTGGCCAACGGTCAGGAGGCGATTAATGTCGCTTCCGATACGCTCAGTTCCGGAACGACCCACACGAATTTTTCATGGCAGTTTGGACAGGGACTCGGATTCGTGACGATCACGTCCGGCGGCACCACGGCGACGCTGTCGTCGTTCAATATCAACACGACGTCGAGCTTTAGCCGCATGCGCCGGGCTTCGCAAGGCTTGCAAACGCGCCGGACATTCAGAGCAGTCCGGCGCATGACGCCGGCTGATCTCGCCGTGCTCCGCAAATTGGTGAAGCCCCGCCGTTAGAAAGGTTAGCATGCTTCATTCAACCGTCAAGGCGTTCCCGAAGGCGTCCACGCGGAACCGTCGCTGTATTCAACTCGCGTAACCCGATAAGTGGCGTAGTCCGCGCTCGAGATGGGCAGCGCCGCGAGCCCGTTAGTCAGCGTTGTGCAGTTGTCCGCATATCCCCGATTCGACGTACCTTTGCCCTGGCTCCAATCGCTGAACGATTGGTACGTCATGATATCGATATTCGGAGAGAACGTGCCGCGGCGGTCGAGCATCATTTCTTCGAGCGCGTCGCCGCGTGCATCTACCAGCGGGAACTCGAAGACGACGCGAGTCGCCGCCAGCGGCGCGACATTCTTAAAGGAAACGCACGCCATTGCGCCGGTGCCGTCGCGTTTTGCAGCAGCGAAACCGTCAATGACGGCAATGTTGCCGCTCGTTGCGCCGCCGAGCGTACTCGATGCGAGGCGCAGCTCACGCCATGGCATTGGTGTGGGCGTCGGCAAAGGTCCGGTTCCCGGATCCACGCCGTTTCGTAGCGCTCCGATCTGGTCGTTGGTCGCTCCGCGCGCGTAGAGGGCGGAGCGACCATTGCCCTGCAGCCACCAAACCACGGCTTGCCGATTGTCGCTGTCCAAGTTGAGGATCTGCACTTCGGCGCGTTCGTAATCGCGAATGGGCGCAAAGACCTGCGGCGTTCCGTTGCGCGCCCATAGGGCGACATTATTGAACGATTGCTGCGGCAACGTTCGCAGGGTGCTCAACATGTTACGCAAAGCGCTCGATGCGTCAGCGTACGCATGTTGAGGGCGAAATGCGATCGACGCGCAAAGGATCGCTCCTGCAAGGATAACGGCAAAGCGGTGCAGGTTCATAGTAGTCCTTTCAGAGGGACATCGCTTCAGCGATTGCGTGCTGTGCGTTCCACGCCCGGCCCTGCTTCTTCGACCAACGCGCTGTCTTCGCCGTGAAGGGCTGCAGTCCGAAGAGCGGCTCGCCAACCGAGGCAAAAGCGCGCGAACGTCAAAAAAACTGGCCATGGTGAGATCTGTAGCGTTTGCACTGCTCTGCTGTTTTGCGACGCTTCCCGCCGCAGCTGCGCCCGCCGGATCGACGCAGGGGCTCATGAGCAAGTTGGAGTGGCGAAACATTGGTCCCTGGATCGGCGGCCGCGTCGTTGCAGTCGCGGGCGTTCCCGCGCAAGCCGATCTCTTCTACATGGGCGGAGTCGACGGGGGAATTTGGAAAAGCACCGACTACGGTCTGGTCTGGCAAAACATTTCGGACGGCAAGTTGCCTGCGGCGAGCAACAGTATCGGGGCAATCGCCGTCGCGCCGTCAAACGCCGACATTTTGTATGCCGGCACCGGCGAAACCGACATTCGCGGCGACGTGATTACCGGGGACGGCCTCTACAAGTCCACCGATGCGGGAAAGAATTGGCATTACAGCGGTCTGCGCGACACGCACACGATCGGCAATATCGTCGTCGATCCGCGCAACGCCGGCGTTCTCTATGCAGCTTCCATGGGCCACGTTTTCAAAGCCAACAGCGATCGCGGCGTCTTCAAATCGACGGACGGCGGAAACAGCTGGCGCAAGGTGCTCTTCGTGGATGCGAACACAGGCGCGATCGACTTGGCGATCGATCCAAGACATCCGAACGTCTTGTACGCCTCGATGTGGCAGGCATATAGAACGCCATGGAAACTTTCGAGCGGCGGTCCGGGCAGCGGCCTCTACAAGTCGACCGACGCGGGCGCCCATTGGATGAATCTGTCGCACAATCCCGGCTTTCCGCGAGGCACCCTCGGCCGCATGGGCGTTTCGCTTGCCGCAAGCGATCCGCGCATCGTGTACGTGATCGCGCAGGCCAAAGACGGCGGCGTCTTTCGCTCAAACGATGGCGGCAAGACATGGAAGCATGTCAACGCTGAGTGGAAGCTTCGTCAGCGTGCCTTTTACTACATGCGCATTTTCGCCGATCCCGCCAATCCGAATCGAGTCTACGTTCCGGAGGTGGATGCCTTGTGGATATCGCGTGACGGCGGACGGACGTGGTCCGAGCTGCACACGCCGCACGGCGACAATCACATCGTGTGGGTGAATCCCAGAAACCCGCGCATCTTGCTCGAGGGGAACGATGGCGGTGCGACCGTGTCTACCGATGGCGGCGTCAGTTGGAGCACGGAGCATAACCAGCCGACGGGTCAGTTCTACCACATCAACCTCGACGATCAGTTTCCGTTCCACATCTATGGCGCGCAGCAGGACGAAGGTTCAATCGAAGGTCCCAGCGCCTCGTCGGAAGGCGCTATCGGAAGCGATGAATGGCGCAACGTCGCATATGGCGAGAGTACGTTCGTCGCGCCGCAACCGGGCGATCCCAATATAACGTACGGCAGCGGCTACTTCAGCATCTTCATGCGGTACGACATGTCGACGGGCGAGTATCGTGAGGTCAGTCCGTGGCCTTACTATCAAGAAGGGGCATCGTCTGCCGAGCTGCGGTATCGCTTTGGATGGACGCATCCGATCCTGTTCTCACCGACGAATCCGAAAGAGATGCTGGTCGGCTCTCAGTACGTGCTCAAGAGCACGGATTACGGCGAAACGTGGCAGCCGATCAGTCCGGATCTGACGCGCAACGATCCGCTCACGGAAGCGCCGACCGGCGGACCGATCGATCTCGATCAAACGAGCGCTGAGGTCTTTCCGGACGTTTCATCGATTGCGGTATCGCCGCTGAACAATAGCGTGATTTGGGCTGGCTCCGCGGACGGATTGGTGCATGTTACAACGGATGGCGGATTGCGCTGGAACGACGTGACGCCGCCGGCTTTGCCGCAGAATTGCGAAATCACCTCGATTGAACCCTCGCACGTCTCGAATGGCACTGCTTATCTGACAGCCTCCCGTTATATGTGGGACGATTTTCATCCATACGTTTTCGAAACAGCCGATTATGGGGGGCACTGGAGCGCGTTGACGAGGGGCGTGCCCGACGATCAATACGCCTTCATCGTCCGGCAGGATCCCGACGACGCGAATCTGCTCTTTCTCGGCACCAAGAACACCGTCTACACGAGCCTCAACGGCGGGGCATCGTGGGAACCGCTCTCGCATAATCTCCCGCACGTGCAGGTGCGCGATTTGGCGATCGATACGCGGCAAGGCGATGTGGCCATCGCGACGCACGGGCGAGCGTTCTGGGTGCTCGACAATCTCGCGCTTTTGGAGCAGCTCTCGCGAGCGGCGATGGCGAGCAACGGCGTCGTCCAGCTTTTTGAGCCTCAAACGGCATGGTTGAGTCACGCCTACGGCGGCGGTGGCTTTCCACGCGCGGCGGCCGGTCCCAATCCGCCGTTCGGCGCGACGGTTTTCTTTAACGTTCCTTCAAACTACGACGGCCGAACGCCATTGAACTTGACGTTCACCGATGCACAAGGCCGCGTAATCCGCAGCTTCGATCTGCACTTGAAGAGCAAGCGCGCGCCGCTGAGCCGATCACAGCTCGAACGTCTGAAGCCGGGTCAGCGCAAAGCGTACGAGTTTGAACAGCTGACATCAGCGAGCCCGGGCATGAACCGTTTTCAGTGGGATCTGCGCTACCCCGATGCAACGGAAGTCCGCGGGTTCTATCCGCCTATTGCGGCGGGCGGGCTCCCCGACGACGTCAGCGGCCCGGTTGTCGTTCCTGGAAACTACGGCGTCGTCCTCAGCTATGCGGGCGGCAGAGTGCAGCAGACGGTTCGCGTTGCGCTCGATCCGCGCTTGCATGCAACGCCCGATGGACTGGCCGCGCGCCTCGCGCTTTTGATGCGTATCCACAGCTCGCTCGACTCTCTGAATAGGAGCATCAACGATGCGATGGGCAGTCGCGACCGGCTCGTCGCCGCGCTCGCTCAGCGGAAGGTCGCCGACGCCGGTGCGGCGCGTACGGCGATCGGTGCGCTCGATAGTGAGATCGACGACCTCGTGCAGTTGAACATCCATTCCAGTGAAGGCGATCTGCTGCATGAAAGCAGGCTGCGCAGCCACCTGGCATACTTAGCCGCGGACGTCGAGCTGTCATACAACCGTCCGACGGGAGCGCAGTATGCGGTGTTCGATCGGCTCGACCGTCAAGCTACCGAAGGGAAGCGGAAGCTGCAAACGGCGATGGCCGAAACGAAGCGCTTCTACGCCCGCTGAGAAGCCGCGCCAAACAGCGCGGCGCTTACACACTGGTTCCAAAAATGGGCGTACATCTACGACCGCAAGCATGAAACCGTTTTTCGGACCGTCGGTCAGGACAGCAGCGGCTCGCGCACGTGGCGGAAGATCGGAAATCCGCCCGTAAGCGTCGTGCAAAGCGATCTAAGCCGCATCCGCCGCGACGTCGGGCATCAGATCAGAAACGCGTGCTGCCCTTGTGGTTCAAAAGCTCGGCGCGCCCCGTATCATTCGCGCTTGCGACCTCGAACGTTACGCCTATTTGATCGATCGCGAGGTTCGGCGGAAACGTGCTCGAGTTCACGATCGAGAACGGTCGAGTCGTTGAGATCTTTCAAACCTGCGGCGATTAAAGGCCGGCGGCCGGCCTAGCCGGCGTGCGGCGGGGTTTGCTTCCGTCCGGAAGAAGTTGATTTCGATGAACGGACGCACTCTAAGCGCCGGAATTTTCACCCTTGTGGCGGCCGCATTGCTGGTCGTCGAAGGCGTTTCTTGGAGTCAAAGCGCGCGTCTTAGTCTTGCCTCGACGACACTGCCGTGCTCCATGCGTCTCGATGCGCTTGACGACGCCGCGCGCGCAGCCGGACTGCGGCCGGCCGATAACGTGCTCTTCACGCAGATGGATACGCCGGCGCGCGTTTCGGGCGTTTATCACTACACCCCGACTCAAGCCGGACGCGGCGGTGAAATGGTTCGGGTCCCCGTTCAACGGGGCAGCCGCCGGCTGACGATTTCGTATGCGCTCCGGCATACGGATCCGGTTACAACTTTCATCGCGCAGCTCGGCTTCAAGCTCATACTGCTCTTGATAGCCATGCTCTTACTCTGGCGGGGGACTGACCGGGCTTCTTTGATTCTGGGGTTGTGGTGCTTGACTGTCGGCATTGGATTGCCGGACGCATGGTGGGGCGGCCTGCCTTTGTTCGGACGGATGGCGGGCGGAGCGCTGACCGCGGCGCTCTGGACCGTATCGCCTTTCCTGCTGTATTTGGTCGTCGAAGCGATCGCAACCGGCGTTTCGCGCACGACGGTGATCATCGCGCGCTGCGCGATGATCATAACGATGCTGCCGGCGCTGATCGTGAATACGGTCAACGCGACGGCGCAGGCCGTTTCGGGCTGCTCGCTGGTACCGGTGACGACGTGGCTGGCAAACGCGGCTTTCGTGTCATCGCAGCTCGTTATCGTTGCGTTCTTTGCAGTCAGTTATTTGCGCACGACGGGGCTTGCAAAGCAACGCGTGCGGTGGGTCTTTTGGGCCTTTCTCATTAGCCGCGCCGGCGTGCTGCTGAACCTCATCAATCGCCTTGCAATCCACCCGCTGCATCTCTCGGGACTGGAGTGGATAACGGTCGTCATCTTCCCCTTGGGCTGCACGTACGCCATCCTGCGCCATCGGATCATCGACGTCAACTTCGTGCTCAACCGAACGCTGATCTACACGATTCTTACGACGTTCGTCGTCGGCATTTTCGTCCTGCTGGAGTACGTGCTGCATGCATTTGCGGCCAGTCGCGGCGTGGGAATTGCGCTTGACGTCATCGTCGCCCTGATTCTCGGCCTTTCGTTTAACGTGCTGTATAAGCGCGTCGAGATCGGCATCGAACGCGCGCTCTTTCGGAGCAAGCATCAAGCAGCGATAGCCATGCAGCAGCTTTCGGAGGAAGCTGCGTATATGGAAAACGCTGAAAGCCTGCTCGAGCGCGCAGTCCTGGAAATTCCTCAAGCCGTTCAAGCCGCCGGCGCCGCGATTTACGAGCGCGTCGACGATGGATATCTGCTCACCGCCTCAAACGGCCGCGACCGTTTTCCCAGCCGCGTGGACGTCGATGATCTGGCGCTTGTGCGCTTGCGAAAGCTTCGTACCCAAGTCGATCTTTCGGAAATGAAAAGCGCGCTGGGCTCCGACGGACTCGCCTTTGCGTTTGCGATTCGTGGGCAGCTGGTAGGCGCACTGGTTTGCCGGCGGCGAACGAACGGCGAGGCATACGCTCCCGACGAGATTGCCCTTCTTCGGAGCGTCGCACATGAAGTCGGCGCGGAAGTGACCGCTATTCGGACCCGGCGGCAGTCGGAGCTCTTAGAGCAGCTGATGGCGGGAACGATCGATCTACGTGATGCGCGCGCGCGCATGCAACAACTGCCGGCGACCGCAATCCCAACTTCACTAACAGAATGACAAACGCAGCTACGGGAAGAGCGCCGACGCCCTACCTTACCGTGCGGTAATCAACCTCGGTCATCATGCCGTCCATCATGTGAATGTCGTTGTGGCAGTGCAGCAGCCACCGTCCCGGCGGCGACGTTGCTTTGAAGCGCCACGTCGCCGTTCCGTTGTTTGCAGAAACCAGGGAGACGTCTTTGGGAAGTGGACGCTGGAACGCTATTCCGTTGGCTTCCACCACGTCGAAGACGTGACCGTGCAGGTGCATCGGATGATCCATGTCGGTCGTGTTCTTAAAGCGCACGATGACGTCGTCTCCGTACGCCACGAAGATCTTCGGCGTATTGGGCCATGTCTTCCCGTTGATCGTCCAGCGGTCGCTTGCATATTTTCCGCCGCCCAGCGTGAGCTGATGCGCGTTGCTCGCGGGCGGACGCACTCCCGGCGGTGAAACGCCTGCGGCCTTCTCGTAAGTAAAGTAATCGACACCGTCGAGCGACTGCGGTGAGCTCTGCGGCGATGCGTTTTCCATTCCGGGTGTGTGAACGACTGCAGCTTGCTCATACGCGAGCGGATCGCTGGAAAGTCCCTGCAGAAGCCACGCGCCCTCCTGTGTCACTTCAAACCAGGCGTCGTAACGCTCGCCGACCCCCATGCGCAGCGCATCAACCTCGAGCGGCTTTTGCAAACGGTTTCCGTCGGTGTGCGTGACGGTGAGGCGGTGCGCGGCTAAGCGCACATAACGCGTTTGCGTAGGATTCGCATTGAGCAGCCGCAAGCGGACGCGTTGACCGATCTTTACCGCGAGCTTTTGCGTGTTCGGATAGCTTGCGCCGTTGATGCAGTGCGCAACGTAGGCTACCTCATCTCCCATCCGATCCTGCGGTTTCATCGCAAGCATCTCCGGCGATCCGATCGGGTCGGTCATCGGCGCATTACTTGTGCCGCTCATCGCCGCTTCGATAGTCGACATGCGCGGAACGTCATGAAAGACCAGCGCGAACTCGGCATCGGCCGGCTCTTCACGCGGGTCGTCGATCACGAACATGCCGAAGAGCCCGCGCGTGATCGCCAGGTGCATGGCGTGATCGTGATACCAGCGCGTGCCCGGTGGATTCGGCGCATATTCGTAGAGGAATTCTCGGCCCGGCAAGACCGGCGGCTGCGTTAATCCCATCGCGCCGTCCATCGCGTTTGGAATGATTTGACCGTGCCAGTGCACGGTCGTCGGACCGTCCGTGAGATTGCGATAGCGGATTCGCACGCGCTGCCCGTGCATCACCCGCAGCAGCGGGCCGGGAATCGTACCGTTGTAGGCCAACCCGGCGAACTCCAGGCCCGGCACGGGCGAGAACGAACGAGGCGCCGCGCTAAGCGAGAAATCAAGCACATCGCTTGCGCGAGCGCGCGCAGAGAGCGCAGGGAGCGCGGCGACCGCCATCGCGCCTGTACTGGCTTTCAGGAAAGTACCTCGTCGCATCAGGAGCCGACGGTCAGAGGAACGTCCATGGCCTTGCCGTCATAGTTGATCCGGATCGTCCAGGGGCCGCCCATCGAGAAGACGACCACGCCGGTGAAGATGTGCGGATCGCCGGCCGATTGCTGCATCGTAACGGTGCGCGCCGGCATCGTTGTACCCCCCATAACCATGATCGGTGTAACGGTGACGCGCTGCGGCGGATTCCCCGGAAACCTCGCCGTCACCGTCGCATGATCGGTCGGCACGCTAGGATCGATCGTCACGACCGGGTTCGCCCTCATCGCTCCGCCGTCGAGGTTTGTGAGATAAGCTTCGATATCGGCGATCTGCGTATCGCTGAAACCGAAATTTGGCATCGGCGCGCGTGGATGGCGAATGGCATCTTCAATTTGCGCGTTCGTGAGCCGGTGTTCGACACCATAGAGCGCGGGGCCGATTCCTCCGCCCTTGAGTCCGGCACCGTGACACCCTTCACAGCCGCTTGACTGCACGAGTCTCGCTCCTGCGTTGACATCGCCGGCCGGCGCCGGGGTTGAGCCGGCATTTGCCGGCGGCGTCGGCGCGGACGCCGCAGTGACTGCGCTTGCTTCGCCTTGAGCCGGAACAACATGTAGATTGGAGAGGTAGCGCTCGCCGTACTGATACGGCCCCGCATACGCGATCCGAAAAGCTACGCCGGCACGTACGCCGGGGGAGGCAGTAAGCTCGCCGATCAAGGCCAGATTCGGCTGCATCTGATGCGAATAATCCAGAATGTAGTGACGACTGAGCGTGTCGCTGGAAGCAACGTCGTACCGGAGCGCGACATGGTTACGCCACCCCAGATCACGTTCGACCTCAAAAAAGAAGCCGTTGAGTCGGACGTTGCGCTCGTCGATAGCCGGGTGCTCATCAAAGCCGTGATAATACATCGTCTGATAGTGCCATGCATTCGTTTGGTAGCCGAAGTACAATCCTTCGCGTGTGAATGCTTCGGTGCTCGCAAAACGGTCTGCAGCCGTCACCAGCGGCGCATAACCACGCATTGCGACTGCGCCGACACTCCACGGTATCGACATGCCTCCATACGAAACGTTTAGGTCGAGAACGTGTGGGTTGCGCGATCGGTTGTAGTCCAGCGCGTCTTGCAGCGGGCCGCTTCCGGTCAGCCATGAAAGGTTATACATGAACTCGTTCGACATGCCGTTGAAGGCCGCACCCCAGCGTGAGTCGTTGGGATTGAAATGGTTCTGCCCGGTGGTTTGAGTCGCGAGAAGATAGTCGCCGATCGTCCAGGCGTGAGCGGGCATGAATGGAAAGGGCGTATGGATTTTTCCGAGTTGAAGCGAGTTGGTGCCGTGCAAAAGCCCGTTCCACGAGAGCCACAGCTGCTCGGTTTGGCCGATGACGCCCGAATCGATCGTGTGCTGCTCCGCATACCAGGTAACGTTTCGCTCTAAAAAGCCGCCGCTAAGCAGCGAAAGGTCGTCGACCGTTACGGAGCCGGGGCGGTCCTTGTTGGCAAACAGGGCCGTGATATAGAGGCGCACGGAAATCGGCAGCGCGTTATCTTGAAGATGGCGGTTGAGAATTTGGAAATTGCTCATCATGACCATCATGCCGTAGCGCGTCATGCCGGGGAATGTCGTATGACAGGTTTCGCACGACACGCCCTGACCGTTGGCAAAAACCGGTATTGCATTCGCGCGCGCGGAGGACAAAGTTAGAACGAAGGCAATTGCGCCAACCGCACGTGCGCCGGCAACGAAACATCGTTGCATGGAGGTAACCTCCTATTAAAGAGTAGTCGAAAGGAGCTGGGAACGACTACAGTTTGGGAGGAGGTCGTTGAAAACGGGAGGCGCCGGCGCGCACGGCAAGTGCGTGCGCCACGTACGCTGGTTCGACAACCGCAAAGCTCGGCGCAATACTGAGGAGGCGGCGGATATACCGGTTGACGGCGCTGCCTTTCCGGCAGCGCGCCAGCAAACGGGCAAAAAGGCAGATGACGTAAGCGGTCGCGAAAGCCACGACGATCTGCACGAAGCAGCCCAGCAAACCGGCGTGCGTGCCTTCTGCGCGCTCCATCATCATGAACAAACCGATTTGTGAAAGGGCGAGCCGTGGCCAAACGGCCAGAACTGATGACTCTGCGGCGCTCTGCGCAAGGACGTGCGCGCGCATTAGAGTATCGCCAAGGAGCATCGTGCAAAGGGCGATCAGCAGCGCGAGCGACCATTCGAAAACCGGCGCGATCCAGCCGTGATGCCCGTCGGCCAGCGAGCGGCCTTGTGCCGCGTAAGCTATGCCGTGGCCAATGAGAGTCGCGGGAAGGATAGCGGCTGCCCAGAGCGGCAGCGGTCTGCTCACAGTTCTTTCTTTCGCGGAACACCGCGGGAATCCGTGCGGCCTTTTGGGTCAAACGCAGCCGTTCTGGCTGTTTGACCATTCCTTTTGCACGACGTAGCCGTCGCGCTGTTTGGTTTGCCACGCCGGCGCCGCGCAGGGGTCGCCGATCTCGTAGCCGTTTTCGCATACCAGCCCGTTCCAAATGGATCCGTTATCGCTTCACAGATTTCGTGCGAGAGGACGGACGTAAGGGAATGGATCGCCGCCATGCCGCCGAGGCACGGCTGGCAATCGGGAAACGTTCAACGCGCTCGCCGACGCATCGTTCGTCCAAGGGTCGCATCACCGTGCATTCCGTTGAGATACGCGAGATCAAGATCCCCGACAATCTGCAAGACGCGATGTCGCGCTAGGCGCAGGCGCAGCGAGAGAGTCAGGCGCGCGTAATTCTCGGCGATTCGGAACAGCAGATCGTGCAATCCTTCATGTGGGCTCGCGACTGCCGGCAGTTTCTTGTGGTCATCGCACGTCTGTTTTTCTCTCTGCCCGGGCCTTTGCTCGGGCGAGCATTTTCGCGAGCAGAGAGGATGCGGCCATGCGGCGCGCGCGACGCAGAGTCGGCTCCAATTCAAGCGGTTCCTGTTGCGGAAGGAGATTCGAGAGTAAGACTTTGACGAGGCTCGCCACAGGTATGGCAATCACAAGACCCGGCAATCCGAAGAGTTCGCCGCCGGTCAGCAGCGCAAGGATAACGATCAGCGGAGAGAGTCCGATGCTGCCGCTGACGACAAAGGGGTAGATGAGGTGCCCTTCGAGCTGATTGATAACGACGAATCCTACTAAGACTAGAGCAGCGCTCTGCCATCCGTTGTTGAAAAGCGCCACCACGATCCCTAACAGTGCGCCCACAATTGCGCCTAGATAGGGAATGATCTCGATAACCCCAGCGAAGATGCCGATTAAGATTGCATAGGGTACGTGAAGCGCTTCCAGCAGCGCGATCACTAGCGCGCCGACGATGGCCGCGACAAGCAACTGCCCCCGGATGAACCCGCCGACGGCGACGTTGCATTCGATTGCGATCTTCGCTACGCGCGGTCGGGCATGAGCAGGCACGCTTGCAAGGAGTGCCCGCCGCAGGTTGTCCACGTCGAGCAACATATAAAGCGCAACAACCGGAATGACGACAAAAAGCGCGAGCATGGACACGACGGAAACGACGAGACTAAAGGCTCGCGTCGTCGCTTGAGCGCCATACGCTTCGAACAGCGAGGCCAACTTCGCAGGTGCCTGTAGCAGGTAAGATCGCACTTGCACGGGCAGTTTTGCAAGCAGTCTGTTGTTCGGGTTCCCAACAGCGGCTTGTACTTTGTGCGCTATACCGGGCGCATCGTGAATTAATCCCTGCGTGTTGGCGATCAAGATCGGCAGGATGAAGGCCAGACCGATGGCAATCACTGCGAGGACGATCGCGTATACAACCAGGATCGAAGCCCACAACGGTAACCGCATGTTGAGTCGGCGTACTGCCGGGTAGATGATGTAGACCAGAAAAATCGCCCCGACAACCGTGGTAGCGACGACCGGAATGCGTCGGATGAACGCGACCACTCCTAAGAGGATCACCGCCCCCAGAATAATTGTCGATAGGATCTTTAGCGTAACTGTGAGACGCTCACTAATCATCCGAACAGTTTCTTAGCTCGGCCGCCTCGCTCATGCTGACCTGATCGCGAAATGCCGGTCTAGCCGCAGGTTTTTATCAAGAAAGGTTTCTCTCGTGCTTGCACTCGCGTTTGCAACTCTCTTGACGCCGGCGACGGGAGCTGCCCCGTCTGCGGCGCCGTTTCATTCGTCACCGGCGTTGAGCGCGTTCAGAAGCGCGTGGGCCGCTGTTACGGCATACAACGCGACCATTACGGTATTCGAACAGAAGGGCTCCAAGGTCCAGACCGTAGTCTTCAAGTACACTTTTCGTAAGCCGTCGACCGTCACCGTCGATGTCGTCGGAGGCCCGAACAATGGCGTGTCACTCTTATGGGCCGGCGGGGCTACGGTAAGCGCCCATCGAGGCTCCGGCCCCATCCGAATGTTCAAAAAGGCGCTTTCATTGCACGATCCTCTAGTCACGACGATCCGTGGCTCGTCGATCGATCAGCTAAGCTTCAGCTCGATCCTCGCACACGCTCAAAGTACGCTCGGGACGCTCACCGAGCGGCGGGGACCGACGATCAACAATGTCGCAACCACGGCAGTAACGTTGATCCCAGTCAGTCCCGCGGCTAATGCCGGATACACGCGCGAGGTGCTTGAGATCTCGACTACGACACATCTACCGTTGCGCGTTTTGGGCTACCAAGGGCCGGCGCTTGTGCGCGAGATCGACTTCGTGGATGTCAGGCTGACACACTGAGTTCGTTTTTCATCCCCAAAGACCGTGGACGTGTGCCTCGGCAGCAAGGGGCTACCGGCCAATTAGTGTTGCGCCGCCATCTGTAGCGCGATCGGAAGACTTGCGGGATGATAAAGTAAGGATCTAAACCGGAGCCCTCGTTCGTCAGGACGATGATGTCCAGGCCATCGTCCGGGAAGGTCGCGTTCATCGTTTGATAGCCCGCGCGCGCAGGCGGAGGGAAGGGCGCGGCGCGCCGAGCATCCGTGAGCATGCAGCGAACCCTGCGATTCGGCGTGGCGACCGCAGATCATCAATGCGAAGCCTACAACGGGCAGGATGACATTCGAGATGTCTGGGACCGCGTGCGCGGCCTTACGCCGCGCGGTCGCGCAACCGACTTTTGGAATCGCTACCGCGAAGACACGGATCTCGCAAAGGGTCTTGGATGCCGTGCGTTTCGCATCTCCCTCTCATGGGCGCGCCTGGAACCCGATCCAGGGCGATGGGACGACGATGCGTTCGCGCACTACCGGGAAGTGCTGCAGTACCTGCGGGGCGTCGGTATGACGACGGTCGTCACGCTCCACCACAACACGTGGCCGCTGCACGTGCAGGCGCAAGGCAACGGCGCCGGCATGCTCGATCCGAGTTTTCCGGCGCGCATGGCGGCATATGCGTCGCAGGTGGCGCGGCGGCTTGGCGATCTCATCGATTACTATGTAACGCTGAACGAACCCAATCAACTGGTGTATGGGTACGTGAAGGGTTTTTGGATGCGCGCGTACGTCGTGCCGCCGGGTTTGGAACCGTTCGCGACGCCGGACGAGCAGATGGATGCGGTGCTCCGGCTCATTCCAAACCTCTTTCGCGCGAACGCCCGAGCGCGAGAGGCGATTCGGGCCGTCCGGCCGGAAGGGAAAGTCGGTGCGAATCCACTGATCCTCGGACTTCCGCGCTGGCTGCAGCGGTGGGTCGACCGCAACGCGACGCATCTGCGATCTCCCGAGCAGATGCGACGACAGGCCGCGCGCATCTCGCAACAGGGGATCCTGGACAGCGGCTCGGTTGACGTCACGATCGCGCAGGTCACGATGACGCAAGCGCGCATGGACCGGGTGCTCTTCTCCGAGCCATATTTTGTGGCGCATATGGCGGCACTGCATAGCGCATCGGTTTCGCTGCCGGCGAAGCTCGAAACGTGGAAGGTTCGCGTTGGAGTCGTTCGCGATTCTGCGCCGGCTGCACAGGTCGGCGGTCTATCCCCCGCTGCAGCCGTCCAGTTCTATCCTACAATTGAATCTGCGGTCGATGACTTGCGCAAAAGCACGATCGATCTCGTCTTCGATGACGACGTGGCATTGCGGCAGCACGCATCGGACGGCTTGGATCTCACGAGAGTCGACGCGCCCGATCAGCCTTTCGCCGTGGCACTGGCACTTGGGAGCCGGGCGTTGCTCAACGCCGTCGATCATGCGTTGCGCGACTTCAAGGAACGCGATCCCAGCCTTCCGCGCATGTATCTGCGCAAGACCATCGCGCATATCGGAAAAGAGCGAGATGACGACGACGCTGGTGAAGTGGCGCGCGCCGTACCCGATCTCGATAAATCGCTGCAAGCTATCCGCAAGCGCGGTTTTTTGCGCGTCGGCATTCACCCCGGCGTCGAGGGACTCTGCGAGGATGACGGTGCGGGCGGTTACCGCGGCCTCGAGCCGGCGCTCGGGCTACACATTGCCAAGCATATTTTGAACACCGACAACCCTAGAGTCGTGTTTGTTCCGCTGAAAGGTAACCGCCGTCTGGGCGCAACCCGCTCGTTGCTGCGCTTCGCGGACGCCTTTCGGAAGTCGTTCGCGCTCTTCGGTACGCTGCTGGGGGCAAACTGGTGGAACTTGGGCCTGGCCGGGAAATTGCCTGAGTTCCTCTGTCCAGCTGACTGCGCCGGCGCCCTCGATTATGTCGGCCTGGACTATTATTGGGGCGTTCCGTCATTTTGGCCCGGACGCGTCCAGCGCTTAGCTGCGGCGACGGAGTTTCGGTATGCAAATGCGCCGGTTTGGCCAAACGTTCTCGACCAAATTCTCCAAGAAGCGCAAACGCAGTTTCCCGGAAAGCCGATCATCGTGATTGAGAACGGATGCGTCACCTCTGCCGACGGCTTTTCCCGCGCTCGATACTTGAGCGCACACATCGAGCAAGTCGGACGAGCCCTGCGTCGCGGTGCGCCCATCGAAGCATATATCTGTTGGGCCATCACGACCAATCGCGAGTGGGGCTTGCAGCTGGACGGCAACAGCGACTTCGGGCTCTATCATATCGATCTCGACACTGATCCGAATCTTACGCGCGTCCCGACTGAATCGAGCGCGCGATACGCAGAGATCATCGCGCAGAGTACGGCGGCGCGCAACGACGCCGGCCAAGGCGTTAGCCCTCGAGCGTGCTAAAGATCTCCACGACGCGGCCGTACACACATCGTTCCAAGCCGCATGCTTTTGTGACAAGCGGCGCTCCGAGCGTTGCTGCGACGGATGCCGCGCTTGCTCCAAGCCTCAGGGCCGGACCTCGAATGCGAGGCGGCCAACGCGGCTTGCGGAAACCTAACCGGCGGCTTTCCGGCAAAGCGCAATCGCATTCGCGTTGGGAGCGACACGGCAAGATCGTCGTGCCCGTTCTTGACGTACGGCGGCTGGCGTGTTGAAGGTCGGTCAAACGCCGCGCATCTTCCGGCGTTGAACCGCTTGGCGAGCGAGTCGCTCGCAGTCGCGCCGCCCGTGGTCAACAAGAGTGTGAAAGATGTAAGAATGACGCCCAACAAGCGATCAACTCTCAATCGATCGGTTTCCCCGTGTTCCGCCCTGATAATATCGGGCCTTCAATAGTATGGCCCGACCGGGATTCGAATCTGCACTTCGCGCTCCCGGTCAGAACCGCTACTGTCCTGTCAGGGTTTTCGCACTCCTCGCGAAGCGATGTCCCTTCTGGTTTCGGCGAATCCCCGCTTATCCGTTAGGTGCGTGTTATGGCGGAGCGATCGACCGGCTCGCTGGAAGCACCCCATGCCGTAGGTGGAAGGAAAACGAAAAGGCAGCGATCGGGACTATCGTCGAACACGTGTGCATGGCCGTCGAGCGATCGTATACCGTGGTGCTACTGCCGGAGCCCGAGGTTGGAGGGTTCAGCGTTTCGGTACCCGCGCTACCCGAGATCGCTACGCAGGGCGAGACCGAGGAAGAGGCAATGGCAAACGCGCGTGAGGCCATTTCGCTGGTCGTTTTTGATCGCGCCGAGCGCGGCGAGGATATCCCGCCGAGCGACATCGAGGCACCGCGCTTCGAAAGAATCGCAATCGCCGTCTGACGGCAAATCGAGAACGTGCCGCGAGCACCGCGAATTTCCGGCGCTTGCGCGGGCAAACCGGCGAGCTTGTCACGATACCCAAGACTAAGGAGACGCTCAAGCCGAAGACCTTTGCGAGCGCGCTGCGCCAAGCTGGTCTGACAGTTGAGGGGCTGCGGCGTCTTCTTTAATGGGATCTTGAGTGGTGCAGATGCGATATTATCCAGACCTCGCGCAACTGCTCATCGTTCTGGAGCCGGAAGATCGCGCTGTTTGGCGACGCGTTCACGTGTCGGCATTCGCGAAGCTGGGTGGGCTGCATCGGGTGATCCGGACGGTTATGGGCTGGGACGATCGCCTACCGCATCGATTCATTCTCTCTGGAGATATCTACGAGCGAATCGCCCCAGGCGAATCGCTGGATCCCACGCGAGAGCGGAACTGGCGTCTGGACTCGGCATTCTATCCGGACGGGGTGTTTTGGTATGCGTACGGCGCGCAAGGCGAATGGCGACACCGCATCATTCGGGAAGAGTACGTCGAGGGGCGTCCGCATTGGCGCTATCCGCGTTGCGTCGGAGGCAGCGGCGCGTTTCCACCGGAGGAAGGTAAGGCGTTCGACATCGGAGTCGCTAATAGGCGACTCTGGCGCGCACTGCGTAAGCGTTGAGCTACGCAGCGTTCCTTCCCTCAATCCAGGATGAGTCTCATTGTTTCGACAGACGCGCCATCTCTATCGTGCCGCAGTAGGCACCGCACGACGACTGCCGCCTCGAAGATACGGTTAGCCTTTGATGAACGCGCTGAGGTAAGTTACATTTACCGTTGTGGTGGACGAGCTTCTCAGGAGCGCACGTCGTAGCGGCCGCCGGGACCCAGCTTTCGGGAACGGCGGAGCGACGCAGCGAACTAGGTCGTCCGTGAAGACTCGTGCCGACATCCGCAACGTCGCAATCGTGGCGCACGTGGACCACGGTAAGACGACGCTGGTGGACGCCATGCTCAAACAGAGCGGCGTTTTCAGGGAAGGCCAGCGCGTTGCGACGCGCGTGTTGGATTCTAATCCGCTAGAGCGCGAGCGCGGCATCACGATCCTTGCTAAGAACACCGCGGTGCGCCACGGCGCGGTGAAATTCAATATCGTCGACACGCCGGGCCATTCCGATTTCGGCGGCGAGGTTGAGCGGGTGCTTCAGATGGTGCAAGGCGTCTTGCTCTTGGTCGATGCGGTGGAAGGGGTTATGCCGCAGACACGGTTCGTTCTACGCAAGGCGCTGGAGCTGGACCTGCGCGCCATCGTGGTCGTCAACAAGATCGATCGCAAGGACTCGCGGGCGCAAGAAGTGGTCAACGAGACCTTCGATCTCTTCGTCGAGCTCGGTGCTAATGACAAGCAGGCCGATTTTCCGGTTCTCTTCACCAACGCCAAAGCCGGCATCGCGAAACGCTCGCTTTCCGAGCAAAGCGACTCGCTCGAGCCGCTCTTTCAAACGATCGTCGCGCACATACCCGAAGCCCCGTCCGAAGAAGGAGCGTTTCAGCTGCTCATTTCGGCGATCGATCACAACCCTTATGTCGGGCGTGTCGGCATCGGGCGAATCTTTCGCGGCAGCTCGCGACGCAACCGCTCGATCGTCAAGATCGACCGCGACGGCGCGATCGCGGCTGGACTGCGTCTTACGACGCTGCTGACATTCGCCGGACTCGAACGGCTCGAGGTAGAGGAAGCCGCAGCCGGCGACATCGTCTGCGTCTCTGGCATTGAGGATCTCAACATCGGGGACACGCTTGCAGACGCAAGCACTCCGGATCGCATTATGGCCGTTTCGGTTGACGAGCCCACGGTCTCGATGTTCTTTAGCGTCAATAGCTCGCCGTTTGCGGGAAGAGAAGGAAAGTTTCTCACGTCGCGTCAGATCCGCGAGCGGCTGACGCGAGAGCTGGAATCAAACGTCGCACTGCGCGTTGCCGATACGGATTCTCCCGATACGTTTGAAGTACGCGGGCGCGGCGAGCTGCATCTTGCAATCCTCATCGAGACCATGCGCCGCGAAGGCTACGAACTGGCCGTTTCCAAGCCGCAAGTCATCGTTACCGAGCGCGACGGCAAGCGGTACGAACCGGTTGAATACGTCGTGGTAGACGTGCCCGAAACCTATGCTGGCGCCGCAATTGAAGCGCTTGGGCGGCGCAAGGCTGCGATGTCGAACATGCTCAACGTCGGGGATTCGCAACGTCTTGAATATACGATGCCAACGCGCGCGATTTTTGGACTTCGCGGCGAGCTACTGACCCTGTCGCGCGGCATCGCGATGCTTTCGCACACGTACTACGATCACAAACCATGGCAGGGCGATCTTCCGGGTCGCAATATCGGCGCTCTGGTCGCAAGCGATACCGGTCGAACGACGGGTTACGCGTTGATGGGACTCGAACAGCGCGGCCGCTACTTCGTGGGTCCCGGCGTTGAGGTTTACGAAGGGATGATCGTGGGCCGCGCCAACGACGGGTATGACGTCGCGATCAACGTCGTGCGTGAGAAGAAGCTCACCAACATGCGAGCCGCCGGTTCCGACGAGAACCTCAAGCTGGCGCCGCCGGAACAACTCTCGCTCGAACGTGCGATCGAATTCATCGACGACGACGAGCTCGTTGAAGTGACGCCTCAATCCATCCGCCTGCGCAAGCGAATTCTCAATGAGAACGATCGCCTCAGGCGCCGCAAGCGCGAGGCCGCCATGCCTTAGGAATCCCGGACAAGTGAACGCACCTGTGGAATGGGCCGAGCGTGTGAAGCGTGAGCTGGAAGGCCTCACGCCGTCGGATCGTAGCACCACCTGGGGAGTACCGGTTTTCAACGCTTCAAAAGGAGACCCTATGTGCGCGACTCTCACGCTGCTGCTCGCGGTTCTCGCCGCGCAGAAGGGACCCGCGCATAACGTAACGGTAGCCGGGCCCACGGGGCAAGCTGAATGCGGCGGAGGATTTTAGACGTTCCTTTAGACAGATAGCCACTCATGAAGCGGTTCTTTGTTGCTGTTCTGAGCGTCGTATTTGTTGGCACTCCATTGATAGCGGCTGCGGCTTCCACGTCATCGCCCATGCAGCTGCTCATGAGCAAGCTGCACTGGCGAAGCATCGGCCCTTTCATCGGCGGGCGCGTCGTCGCAGTCGCCGGTGTGCCGGCGAAACCCGCTCTCTTTTACATGGGCGGCGTGCAGGGTGGCGTTTGGAAGAGCACCGATTACGGACACAACTGGACGAACATCACCGACGGGAAAATTCCAGGCGTCGCAGATCCGATCGGCGCGCTCGCCGTCGCGGATTCAAATAGCAATGTGATCTACGCCGGCACCGGCGAGTCGGATATCCGCAGCGATTTTGACACGGGCGACGGCGTCTACAAGTCGACCAACGCCGGAAAGACGTGGTCGTACGCGGGACTGCGCGACACGCACATGATTGCAAAACTCGTCATCGATCCGCGCGACGCGAATGTCGTTTACGCCGCTTCAATGGGTCATGTGTTTAAACCGAATCCCGAGCGCGGCATCTTCAAGACGACCGACGGCGGCAGAAGCTGGCGCAAGATACTCTTCGTCGATGACCAGACCGGCGGCGTCGATCTTTCAATGGACAAACGCCATCCCGGCACGCTGTACGCAGCGATGTGGCAAGCGCAGCGCGTGCCGTGGAAGCTCACGAGCGGTGGACCGGGCAGCGGCCTTTACAAGACGACCGATGGCGGCGCGCACTGGACGAAGATCAGTTCGAACCCTGGCTACGCGACCGGAACGCTCGGCAAGATCGGCGTTTCAGTGGCGCAATCGAATCCACGTGTCATCTATTCGATCGTGCAAGCCGAAAACGGCGGCGTCTTCCGCTCAGATGATGGCGGGAAGACGTGGAAGCAAACAAACAACCAATGGAAGCTGCGCCAGCGCGCCTTCTACTATACGGCGATCTTCGCCGATCCGACGAATGCCAAGCGCGCCTATGCGCCCAACGTCGACTCGCTCTACGTCACGCGCGATGGCGGCAAAGTATGGAAGGCGATTGAGTCCTTTCCCCACGGCGATCACCACATCGTCTGGATCAACCCGTACCATCCAAACATCTTGCTGGAGGGCAACGACGGCGGGGCGACGGTATCGGTCAACGGCGGCCGGACGTGGAGCACCGTCTGGAATCAGCCGACCGGACAGATTTACCACGTTTCGCTGGACGATCAGTTTCCGTTTCACCTGTTCGGCGCTTCACAAGATGAAGGCGCATGGGAGTATGTGAGCGCGGCCCTCGGCGGAGCGATCACGCTGAGCGATTGGCATCCGGTCGCGCTGGGTGAGAGCACGTTCATCGCGCGCGATCCCGATGATCCCGAAATAACGTACGGTTCCGGCTACTACAGTTCGTTCGTGCAATTGAACCGGCGCACCGGACACGAGAAGAACATCTCACCTTGGCCGCGCTATATGCCCGGCGCGTCTGCGGCCGAAACGAAGTATCGCTTCGGATGGACCCATCCGATCATGTTTTCACCGGCCAATCCGCACGAGCTGCTGGTGGCAGCGCAAGTTGTTTTCTCGAGCACCGATCGTGGTCAAACGTGGAAGATCATCAGCCCTGATCTAACGCGCAACGATCCGAGCACCGAAGGACCATCGGGCGGCCCGATCTATTACGATCAGACGGGCGCCGAAACGTTTCCCGACATCGCTTCGCTGGCGGTTTCGCCGCTCGATAGCGACATCTTGTGGGCGGGTTCCGCCGATGGGCTCGTGCACGTCACGCGAAATCATGGCGGCAACTGGACCGAAGTGACGCCGCCGCAGCTTCCGCAATGGGCGCAGATCAGCTCGATCGAACCCTCGCATGCCGAGAAAGCGACTGCCTATCTGAGCGCATCGCGCTTTATGTGGGATGACTTCCATCCGTACATCTATCAAACGACCGACTACGGTGCTCACTGGACGCAGATCACGAATGGATTGCCGACGGATCAGTACGTGTTTAGGGTTCTCCAGGATCCGCGCGAGCCGCGTTTGCTTTTTGCCGGCACGCGCAGCACGGCATACGTCAGCTTCGACGGCGGCGCGCGGTGGCAGCCTCTGACGCTCGACTTGCCGGGTGTCCAGGTGCGCGATCTCGCGATCGATTCTCGCGAAGGCGAGCTCGTCGCGGCGACGCATGGCCGCGCATTTTGGATCCTCGATAACCTTGCGTTGCTCGAACAGCTTGCGGCGCAGCCTTCCAATGGCGCCGATGGTGTGAAGCTCTTCGCTCCGGAAACCGCATGGCTGACGCAATCGTACGGCGGCGCCAACTTTCCGATTCCGAACACTGGGGAGAACCCGAGTTACGGCGCGCGCGTGTTCTTCAATTTGCCGCGCGACTACAACGGCCGGACGCCGGCCACGCTGTCGTTCGTCGATGCGCGAGGCGTAACGATTCGCACTTTCAATTTACACCTCGCTCCGAAAAAAAACGTAAGGCTTACTGAGGATCAGATCAACGGCACGGATGCGGAGCATTTACGCGCGCGGGCTGTCGAACGGAACACGGCGGCCAAAGCGGGGATGAACCAGTTTCTATGGGATCTGAAATATCCGCCCGCGTTTGACCCGCCGGGATACAACAACGATATCACCGACGACTGGCCCGATGCCGGCGATGGCCCAACGGCGCTGCCGGGCTCGTACACCGTCGTGCTGCAGTACGGCTCGCAAACGTTGCAGGCGCCGCTGAAGATCGCCCTCGATCCCCGCATACATCCCGCGCCGGGTGAACTCGAAGCGCGCCTTGCGCTGGAGCAGCAGATTCTTGCAATGATCGATCACCTTGACCGTTCCATCGCCGCGGCCATGACCGCTAGCGCACGCATGCCGTCAGCGGCACGGGCGCAGGTCGACGCGGAGATCGGAGGCCTCGTGCTACTTAACGGAAGCTCGAGCGAGTACGACGTCCTGCATCCGACGAAGATTCGCGAGCAGCTCGGCTATTTGTTGAACTCGCTTGAGAACGCTTACGCGAAACCAAGCTTGGCCGAGCTTTCGACGTATGAGGAGCTCAAGTCGTTAGCGATCGAGGGGGAGCAACGGCTGCGGACTTTGACTGCACATGGAAGACCTTCTGGGTAATGCGGTCCGGGGTGCGACTCGCGGATCACCGGAGTTGATTTCGGAGGCGTCGGTGCCACAGCGGTGCCACGCGCCATCGTCACTAGAAAAAAGCCCGTCAATACAGCCAAAATGTGGTAGCCCCAGCGGGATTCGAAGTCTCATACTGCGGTCCTGGCCGTTCCGCTGGGCTCCTGAAGAGTCCGAAAGATAAGGGTTTTCGCGGCCTCACTTGCCGACCCGTGCGGCTCGTGACTTAGCCCCGCAAAATCGGACCGAATGAAATTGTGGTCTTCTGAAGTACGAGCCTCACCCGGTTAGGAGACCGGCGCGATCCGTGGAAAATCGGCTTCCCTGTGAATTTCGATTCGCGGCCGCAAAGTCGGCGTTAGATTAGCCAGCATTGAGTGCGGGCGGAACTCGTTGTACTCGTACCGCCAAACACACGCTGCTTTTCGCGCCTGTTCGATGGTTTCGAAGTAGGACGGGTTGAGCAGTTCGCGGCGAACTCCGCCATTAAACGATTCAACGAACGCATTATCGGTCGGCTTTCCCGGCCGTGAAAAATCGAGTGTTACCTTGTTCCAAAACGCCCATTGATCGACGGGCTTGCCGACGAACTCCGAACCGTTATCGCAGCGAATGACTTTGGGAGCGCCGCGCTCTTTGCACGCGCGTGGCGACCTGTTCGGGAGAGTGGCGTTTTCGCACGGGCAAAACCTCTGGCATTCGATGGGAAATTTTGCCGATGTTTCGCGAGTCCGCCGGTCCAGAATTCGGGGTCAGGGTCAGCTACGAAAACTCTCCACTATCTTCGATGGCGTAAGTGGGTACCCGTCATCACGAAAAAGATTTCGCCGCGAAGGGGCAGCGCGCATAAGCGGGACACCGCTCCTTAGATTAGTGGAGCCTTCGATGTCTCCAACTCCGCCGACGGTTCCTTGCCGCATACGTGTGCGTCTGACTGTGGCAATTTGGGCAAAGCATGCGAAGGTTATCGACACGGTGATCGTCTTTAACACCGTTGCGGTGGTCGATTTGAATTGTCAATGTGTTAGCGCCGGAGTAAAATTGACCCACCCCGCCGGTTGAAAATTGACCCACCTGACCCTGCGCGAACACTCGTTCGCGATGTTGAACAAGGAGCTTCAGGTGGAAATAGACGTCCTGCATCGCCAGGGCAAGGGCATCCGC